>Ga0209631_10001526_pt1 | contig 29612 bp, 27 predicted proteins | sample COG_08_FD_184752 | JGI IMG/M metagenome (GOLD analysis project Ga0209631, IMG submission 184752) | Pelagic Microbial community sample from North Sea - COGITO 998_met_08 (SPAdes) (version 2) | ecosystem: Environmental > Aquatic > Marine > Neritic zone/Coastal water | place: Helgoland, sampling... | reverse complement strand
TACCCTCAGGGGTATAAATTGATTTATTTAAAGCAATTGCAGGCATACACATTTCATAATGTTGCAAGCGATCACAATTTCCTTCAAATTTTACTAAACCCGCATAATAAGGAGATGGTGGATTCCCATGAATCCAGCGCGACACCACCACTCCCCGGTCTGTTTTTTTAACTTCAAGAGGTTCATCATCTGTCCCAGCGCCCGCAAAAGAAGTTACGTGAACCCATGCAACGTGGCTTGGATCCAATAAATTATCACAAACCCATAAATAGTTACAGTTAATATCTAAAACTCCGCCGTCCGTATAACCCCACGTAGTATCATCAAAATTCTCAATAGGAAAAATAAGATCCTCGTTTGCAATTTCTGGATCACCCATCCAAATCCATAATAAACGATACCTATCAACAATTGGATATGATTTAACAACTGCCCTTCTTGGAATTTGCCCAGGCTGGGTTGGCGCGTCTGCACATTCACCCTTTGGATTAAAAGTTAAACCATGATATGCACAAATAATATTATCACCTTTAAGTGAGCCTTCAGATAATGGTATTTTTCTATGTGGACATGCATTTTCTAAGGCAGCTGGTGTCCCATCTTCACGACGATAAATAACAATATTCTCACCCAAATACTTTTCAGCTTTTAGCTCCCGACCATAATCCTTACTCCAACCTGCAACATACCAGCAATTTCTTAAATACATCTTATTTATACCTCAACATTACTCACCATTAGTATTTCTTAGCATCACTTGTTTCGCTCTAACTTGCTAAACAATAAAGATAAACCAAAACATATAACAAAATAAAACATGGCTGTCGTAAGCCAAGCCTCAAATATCATATGAGTTGATGAAACTAGCTCAGCAGTTTTATAAGTAAGTTCCTGTACCGAAATCAAAGAAATGATAGAGCTATCTTTTATTAGAGTTATAAATTGGTTTGCCATAGGTGGCATAATTTTCTTCATTGCCTGAGGCAAGATAATATATCTCATCTCCTGAAATTTCGTCATCCCGATAGACTTGGCTGCCTCACGTTGTCCACGATCAATTGATTGAATTCCTGCGCGTACTATTTCTCCAACAAACGCGCTTTCAAAGAGAGCCAAAACTATCACACCTGAAATCAATGAGGGAAACCGACGCATGTCACCACAAAAAAATTCCCAAATATAGTTGTTTTCCATTTTTGCTACTTTATAGGACCAACTTTCAATACTCATTGCTTGTATAAGTTGTTCCGCCAAGAAGAAGTAAAAAATAAAAATAACAACTAGAGGCGGAATATTTCTGAGAAACTCCAAATACGTTCTTGCCAGCATCCTTACAACCAGATTATGAGAACATCGTGCAACTCCTAAGATCACACCTAGAATTAGAGCCAATATACTTGCATAAATACTAACTCGTACAGTTACAATTAAGCCTTGCAGTAAAACATTAGCGAACCACTCTTCTCGTCCAGTGTGATACTTAAATATATAATTTGGTATCTTTTCCCAACGCCAGTTGTAATTTAAATTACCACTCATTTGGGTAAGAACGTAATAAAAAAACGCAATTACGCACCCTAAAACTAGAACATCTAACCAATGTAATTTTTTTATTATTTTCTGCACTCGATTTCCAAAATTAAAATAGAGGGCTAATAAAGCCCTCTATCAGTTCATAATTAACTTCAATTATTCAACTTGATCATGCCAATCATCACCTCTGAACCAGTAATCATGGGTGGTCTTTAACCAACCAGTATGGTTATGCCTTCTTATCCAACTGTTAAAGTAGGCTAATGCATCTGGATCTGACTTTCTCATTGCAAAACCTTCTCCACCAGCGTCAAATGCTTGATTAAAGGGCACACTCAAAGTCTCTGGGTTACGTCGAGCGTCTTGTGAAGGTCCAGGCTCAGATGCCATAGTTGCATGCGCATTACCATTAAGAACTTCTTGTGTCGAAGCACCATCCTCATCAAACATTAATAATTCCGCTTTAGGGAATTTATTTTGAATAAACACGCATGGTGTAGCACCACGTCGACAAGTAAAAGTAATGTCTTCACTATTATAATCTTCTAAAGTCATTCCTTCTGTCATGGCTGTATTAGCTAGAATGGTTAACCCCGAGAAAGCATATGGTTCAGAAAAATTCACTGTTAGATTTCTCGCAGGCGTAACGGTCATCCCACTTATAATGACATCAAACTTACCAGCTACCAAAGCTGGTATAATACCAGCCCATTTTGTTGGAATAAATTCAACTTCAACGCCCATGTCTGCTGCTAATTTACGACCAACATCAGGTTCAAAACCAACTAAATCTCCATTTTTATCCCTCATTGACCAAGGCACAAATAAGTCTAAGCCAATCTTGATTACACCTCTCTTTTTTATGGTTTCAATAACACTTTCGGCACCAAGTTCTTGTGCAGTGCCAGCAAAGGTTACTTGAGAAAAGCTTATACTTGCTAAAGCAGCAGCAAATACTCCTCCTAGTAAACGTCTTGTTATCTTCATTTTGTACTCCCTTTCTTTTTAGTTTTTCATAACCAAATCTATTGGTTAATCAGTTTATAACGGTATATCGCTTTTCTACTAGCGACGCCCCGATTGATAGGATCAAAATAACAACCATATAAATGATCGCAATAGTGAACCAAATTTCAAATGCCATATATGTATCAGAGATAAGATTTTGACCCAACGTGGTTAATTCAGCAACAGCAATCACACTTACAATTGCTGAGCTTTTTACCATATGAACCACTTCTCCAGTCATAGGTGGCAACAAAAATTTAATAGATTGAGGTAATATGATATACCTATAAGTCTGTGTCTTACTCATGCCAATTGATTTTGCCGCTTCCCATTGCCCTTGCGCCACAGCATTTATCCCTGCTCTCAAGATTTCAGAAATTAGTGCAGAATGATAGACAGCTAAACAAAGAATGCTTGCTGTATATCGGTCATAGTTGAAGACTGGCCCCAAAACATAATAAAACAGATAAACCAATACTAATAATGGAACATTTCTGACAAATTCTAAAAAACAAATAGCAACTTTTGTACCAATATATAATCCTGATAGCCGCAGAAGCGCTACCAATAACCCAATCACGAAGGCGAGGATTAAAGCATTAAAAGATAGTGTTATTGTCGTCCATAAACCAAGCATCAGTTCTCCAAATTGAAAACCGTTGTCCGTATAACTGTATATATATTTAGGAATCTGGTACCACTGCCAGTTATAACCCATTGATTGGGCTCCACTAAAGGATGAATAAAGGATCCCACCAACAATTATACAATATATAATTATAGAAACAGGTGTAGAACTCAGAAAACGACTTAAAGCAGGTGGTTGCCTTACTGGTATACCCTTAAAAGATGCTGAACTGTTAGAATCCATCTTTATTAATGCTCCAATATTTGTTCCAAAAATTCTCTACACCGATCACTGTCTGGGTTAGAAAAAAACTTTTCTGGTGGTGCAACCTCTATTATTTTTCCCTCATCCATAAACACCATTGTATCGGCAACTTTTCTAGCAAATCCCATTTCATGCGTTACACAAACCATTGTCATACCAGTATCAGCCAGTTCTACCATTACATCTAAAACTTCATTAATCATTTCGGGGTCAAGCGCTGAAGTGGGTTCGTCAAATAACATTATTCGGCTTTCCATACACAGAGAACGTGCAATTGCAACGCGTTGCTGTTGCCCACCTGACAGTTCGGCTGGCAACTTATCTGCTTGCTCAGGAATGTGGACCCGATCTAGATATTTTCTTGCTATTCCTTCTGCCTCTTGCTTTGCAATTTTTCTTACCTTTATTGGACCAATTGTCAGATTTTCCAAAACGGTTAAATGTGGGAAAAGATTGAACTGTTGAAAAACCATACCAACATTTTGTCTCAAATTAATGATTTCTTTGGATCCTTCAAAAAGCTCAACGCCATCAACAACAAGTTTTCCAGAGTTATGGCATTCAAGACCATTGATACAACGAATTAATGTAGACTTACCCGAACCAGATGGCCCACAAATAACCATTCTCTCACTTGGTTGAACTTCAATACTGATATCGCTTAATGCTTGGAATGTGCCATAAAACTTATCAACATTTTGAAATTTGATTATTGGCTGTTCTTGAGACATGTAACTAAATTCCTAAAAATTATATTTTATGATTATATTAAATCTACTATTTAATAATTAATATCTCAAATATTAATAATTCAAATAACTTTAAAATCTCCATTATGTATATACATAATAGTGTGATCACAGCTTAAATAAAAAGGCAAGTCCGAAATTGAATATTATAAACTAGACTGCTCTCATGTTATATGCACTGACAGAAATTGGCTCCTCACCTTCTATTGTAGCTCTTTGCATAACTCTTCTATGTTTTGCCACCTCTCCAAAATAATCAGCAACTGCATGATGTAAGCACACGCGATTGTCCCAAAGCGCCAAGGATCCTTTTTCCCACTCTAATCTACAGCCGAGATGCGCCTCAATTGAATGCTCATAAAGGAAATTTAATATTGGGGCACTTTCTTTCTCAGTCATGCCTTTTATTCTTTTTGTAAATGCGAGAGTGCTAAACAGAGCTTTTTTCCCAGTAACAGGATGCACCCGAACCATAGGATGAACTGCCCCCAGTGCGCCTTTTTTTCCTAATTCCTCCATTGACTGATAGCGATTGCTATATTTTTCCGGGTTACCAGACTCGTTTTCAGCCTCTAAGCCGTCTAACAAGTTTTTCATCCCATCAGATAGGGTATCATATGCTAAATACATGTTTGTAAATGCTGTGTCAGCACCGAATGGAGGGCATTCCTTTGCGTAAAGGGTAGCACCCAAGGGTGGTTTTTTTAAAAACATCAGGTCTGAGTGGTAAAACCCATCCCAACTAAAAGACTCCCCAGGCTCTCTGATAATTTTAAAAATCTCTGGTATTTCTGGTAACCCTTTCACATAAGGGTGTGGAATTATTTTTCCAAACCTTTGAGAAAAATCAAATTGCTGCTGATCTGTTAAATTCTGATCTCTAAAAATTAATACAAGGAAATTATGAAAAGCATCTTGGATTTCACCCCAGGTCTCAGAATCAAGCTCACCTGACAAGTCGACATCAAAAACCTCTGCCCCCATCGCACCTGAGATTGGTTTTACTTTTATATGATTATATATTTGCATTTACTTGTTTCCTTTTTTATTAATTCTTGAGTCATGGTAGTTAGAAAAATATAACATTATGGTTATGAAACTCGCCATCATTACAAAAAAATACGCCAAGAAAATATTTATCAATTAAATTGGAGAAATTTAGATTTAACACTATCAAGCAGATGATACGATAATTTTTTAATGACAATATGTTTCAAATGGGAACAATTAAATGAACACAAGACCAGCCAGAATTAAATCAAATATAGATTTAAGTAAATCAGGATATCAATATGGAGAACTAATGTTACCTTGGTCAAATAATTCTGTCCCATTAGGTTATCACCCGACTCCCTTTATTAGTATAAAAAACGGATCAGGTAAGAAAATATTAATTATTGGTGGAAATCATGGTGATGAATTTGAAGGCCCATGTGCAATAATGCGTTTAGCTCAAAATATTAAATATAAAGAGTTGAAAGGGCAAGTAATCTTAATTCCTGCCTTATCATTTGAAGCAATTAAGAACTCAAGCCGTGTTAATCCTCTTGATAATAAAAATATGAATAGAGCATTTCCAGGAGATCCTAATGGAACACCCACAGAAATGATGGCAGATTTTTTAGAAAGAGAGTTAATACCTTCTTGTGATGCGGTGATTGATCTGCATTCAGGTGGAAAAGCATCATTCTTCGAACCCTGCACATTGCCTACAAAATCAAAAAACAAGAAGCTTTTTGACGCCAATATGGAACTAGCAGAAAGATTTGGTCTTTCGCTTGTTTGGGTATTAGGTCCAAACAACGACAATCGATCTCTTAACTCCGCTGCTGAACGTGCAGGAGTGGCTATGATAGCAGCGGAACTTGGCGGTGGGGGTGGCGCAAATCCAAAAATTACAGCGCTTGCTGAGACTGGTTTAATTAATATTTTACATTATTTAAAGATCTTAAAATTAGACAAGTCAAAACCTCCAAATGAAAAAATCAAGAAGGTGGAGTTGCGAAATCCTGATGCAACAATTTATGCGCCAGCTAAAGGATTATTTGATAGATTAGTTAAAGCTGGGCAGACGGTAAAAATTGGGCAAACCGCGGGATGGTTTCATTATTTTATGGAGCCAGAAAGACCATCATTGGAATTAAAATTTAAGCATAATGGGTTTATTTTAGCACACACGAATAGGGGTATTGTAGAAAAAGGAGAAATGTTAACTTTCGTGGTGCAAGAGTATAAATAAAAAAGATATACTTTCATAAATCTTTGCTGATTTATTTACTAATTTGCTAAAGTTCGTTCTAAATAATCAGAAACCATATTTCCAAAACTTTGATCCACCGCAAATTGAAACCCATTTTCTTCACGCGATATCAAAGCTTTCAAACCAAAAACTTCACTAAAAGTTGCATGATCATCCCCAAAAATACCCGGATTAAGATCCATTGAAGTGGCAATAGCCATAATATCAGATGCGTCTTCTCCACTTAAGCTAAAAAAAGTTAAAGTATCGGAAATCAAAACTATACTTAATGATTTGGGGGCATTATCCGGCCTAAGAAGCGAAACTAATTTTTCTTCATCATCTATGGGTGCTTTTAAAATCCAATGCTTCGGTCCAACATACATCAATTTCCAAGCACCATTCGAGTTACAGGTATTGGGGGCAAGCGGAATGGGACCGTAGAAATTCTGTAAATACTCCCTCATTTCACTTTTTTCACCTTTTAAATCGAATAAAGCAGAAAGATCTTCTCTAACAATTTTTACGTTATAACTCATCTAAGACCTCAATAATTTACCTGCTGGATCGTGAAACACTGGAGGCACTATCTTAGCCAAAATAGTCTTATCGATTAATCGAATATGTGCTAACTCACCATGACGAGAACGGCCTGAATCAAGTAAAGCCAAACCTACCCAACTGTTATTTACAACGCTCCATACGCACGCAGTAGTGAAACCTTCAGTAGCTACCTTCATTCCCTTTGGCGTAATTGGGGCACCTTCAGGAATGGCCTCATTAGGATCATTTGGTAGCAAGCCAACCAACTCCCTTCTCGTTTTTTGTAAATCCCTTCGCAAAAATACTGAGCGTTTTCCAATATAATCTGACTTCTTCTTTGACATTATCCATCCCATTCCAAGATCAAATGCATCTACAGTTCCATCTACTTCATGACCGAGTGACAAAAACCCTTTCTCAACTCTAAGAACATGACTGGCCTCAGAACCAACAGGTAAGATATCAAAATCAGAGCCAGCTTCCATTATTTTTTCCCAGAGGGGTAACATGTTTCGGGCTGCAACATTTATCTCAAATGAAAGCTCGCCCGTAAAACTAACTCTAATAACTCTTGCAGGAATATCAGCAACCAAACCTTCACGCAAAGACATAAAAGGGAAAGCATCTTTAGATATATCAATATTAGTTCCCAGCTTTTTTAATAATTCCCGAGCTTTTGGCCCACAAATTGTAGCATTATTCCACTGACTTGTAATACTTGTAATTTTTACGTCCCACTCAGGATGATCAAATGCTAATATTTTCTGCATATGTTGGTTAACAGAATCCGAGTGACCAGAGGATGTCGAAATCAACCAGCGATGATCATCCACCCGAAAAGCCACTCCATCATCAAAAATTAAACCATCATCAGATAGCATTAATCCGTATCTTCCATTACCAGGCATCAACGACGACATTATGTTTGTGTAAATTAAATCTAAAAATTCCCCAACATTCTTTCCTTTCAACTCAAACTTTCCAAGGGGTGAACCATCATAGACACCCACAGTAGATCTGACTGCGGTGCACTCTCTATTTACAGCCTCTTGGAAATTTTCGTTGTTTTTGGGAAAGTAGCCTGGTCTTCGCCATCTCGCGCCAGCCTCATACATAAAGGCACCACGATCAAGATTCCATTCAGTAATCGGTGTATGCCTGTAAGGCAGCACAACAGAGCCCTCGCGTAAGCCATTTATCGAACCAAACGATACTGGTGTAAAAGGAGATCTAAAAGTGGTTGTACCCACATCACTTAGGCTCACTCCTTGCTGCATAGCTATGGCACCAATTATATTCACATTTCCAGTCTTACCTTGGTCAAAACCCATTCCGCCTGTCGTGTAACGCTTTACATGTTCAACATTTGAATAACCTTCTCTTAATGCCAAGTGAATGTCATCAAAGGTAACATCATTTTGAATATCAAAAAATGCTTTGTTTTTTTCATTCGACAGACTCGTATGCCAAAAAGGTTGTATTGAATAACTATAATCTTTACTCTCAATACTATCTTTAAATTTTGAGTTTAAATTCAAATCTGAAACAATCTCTTTCACTATTTCTTGAGTTTCACCAACTATCTTACTGAAAACAAAGCTTCCATTTGCAGCACCTATCACCGAAGAGTTTTGCACATTTTTGTCTGGAACAAACGCAGCTATATTCTCATCAAAACGGACAGTACCCCTCGATTGCGAATGGAGATGAATTGTTGGGTTCCAACCCCCTGAATGCGCCACCAAATCACAAGAAATAGTTTGTAATTTCTGATCAATAGTCGACTCTATAACTACAGATTTTACTTTTTTATATCCTATGATGTTTTTAATCACTGCCCCAGTAAAAATCTTTATATCAGGAACAGTGGCTATTATTTTTTGTGAAATTTCAGAACGCGTATCAACAATTGCAACAACATTTATATCACTGTCTAAAAAGTCCTGAACGCAGTGGTAAGCACTATCATTATTAGTAAATATCACCACATCATTTCCTGGTTTTACAGCGTACCTATTAATGTAACCTTGAATTGCTGAGGCCAGCATCACACCAGGACGATCATTATTTGAGAAAACTAAAGCCCGTTCCATAGCCCCAGTAGCTATGACTGTTTTTTTAGTCCTTATGCGCCAGCTTCTTTCTATTATCGGACTATCATTTATTTCACGCTGGTTAACAATTACCAAATTATGCTCTCTGTAAGCCCAAGCAGTGCTATTTTGCATATGGATAACATTTGGCATTTTTGCAATTTCTTCAACTACTTTAGAAACCCAATCCAGCCCTGCATTATCATTAATGTGAATTTTTGAATTTAACAGATGGCCACCTGCTTCTGAGTTTTGGTCAACCAAGATTACCCTTGCTCCAGCCCGCCCCACCATCAATGTGGAGATAAGACCTGCCAAACCAGCTCCAATAATTAGTACATCACAATGACTATTCCGAGATTCATAATGACCCGTTTTTGGTGGATTTTCAGGAGCTGCGGCTAACCCAGCTGCTTTTCTAATTGAAGGCTCAAACAAATGCCATGTTGGCCACTTAAAAGTCTTGTAATAAAATCCAGCAGGTATAAATCGTGCAAACATCTGCGTAATCGCTCCAAGGTCGAAATTAACACTAGGCCAACAATTAATTGATTTTACCTCTAATCCTTCTTTTAAAAGAACAGTTGTTGTTAAATTATTTCCAGACGCATCATCTCCAAGAAGTTCAATCAATGACGCAGGATCTTCAACCCCCACTCCAATAATTCCCCTTGGACGATGGTACTTAAAGCTTCTTGCGATTACTTTAATATCATTAGCAATCATCGCAGAGGCTAAAGTATCTCCCTTAAATCCTGAGTACTTTTTGCCATTAAAGAGAAAATTAATCTTCGTTAAACGATCAATTCTTCCTCCACTTTTTAATCGATTCTTATTTGACATCTTGGTTCTCCAAGATGTGATGAGTCACAGTATCTCTGGTAACAATAAACCATTTACCACAACCCCTTGCATGCCACCATTTTTCATCTACTGGGCCCATCGGATTTGGCACCATTGTTAAAAAATCTACCCATTCAGTATCAGAGACTGCATTTGCGTCTGGCCGATCAGACCCAACAGGTCCACCATAAACAAACTCTGTTTCATTGCGCTCCCCACAAAATGGACATTTTATTAATAACATATTTTCACCTATCAGCGCGCAGTTGTGGTTCCAGTTTCCAAAATATAATCTAAATTTTTGAACCTGTTAAACGAAAAGTCAGACATCAATGGATGCGGAGAACCTGTTGCTACATGATGAGCCATAGTCAAACCACCAGCAGGAATTGCCTTATATCCCCCCCACCAGCCAGCACTTACGTACAAACCGGACACACTTGTTTCATCCATTATTGGTGAAGCGTCTGGCGTTATATCTAAATGCCCGCCCCATTGTCTTAAAAGCTTTAATTTTTTAAATGCTGGAAATAATTCCAACATGGCTCCTACTGTATCTTCAAATACATGTTGTTTTATATCTCTCCTAAAACTTTGAGCAGAATCTGGTGCGCCCCCAATTACCATTTCACCTTTGTCTGATTGACTAAAATAAAAGCCCAAGTCTGAACAATTAACTATAACGTCCACTAAAGGTTTGACAGGTTCTGACACGAACGCTGTTAAATTCATGGTTCTAAGTGGCAATCTTAATCCGGCAGTTTCTGTTATTGTAGTCGTATGCCCAGATACTGCTACTATAACTTTTTTTGCTTTAACTATTCCTTTTACCGTATCGACCCCCTCTACTCTTCCATCAGTCCCTCGGATTATAGAATTTACACCAGTCTGTTGATGCATTTCCACACCCATTGCATCTGCTGCTCGCGCATACCCCCAAGCAACAGCATCATGCCTATTCACTCCAGCATCTTTGTGCACCATTCCACCAATTATAGGCAATCTGGAACTTGGGCCACCTCCGGTTAAAGCGGGAATAAGTTTCCGGACCTGCTCAGTCGAAATCTTCTCATAAGTAGAACCATAAATATCCATCGTTAACTGACGACGCCTTAAGTCACGCATTTTTGGATAATTATGAACCACATCGACCATTGTTCTCTTTGAATGCATCATATTAAAATTTAGGTTCTTCGTTAAACCTTCGTAAAGGCTTACTGATTTAACATAAAATGGAATGGATTGGTCACGTAAATAATTAGAACGAACGGTAACTGTATTTCGAGCCACATTGCCACCACCAAGCCAACCCCGCTCTAAAACAGCAACATTTTTAACGCCATACTCATTAGCCAAATAATATGCAGTAGCCAAACCATGGCCACCAGCACCAATTATTATAACGTCATATTCTTCTTTAAGAGGTGGACTCCGCCACGCTTTTTGCCAATTTTTATGCCCATTAAATGCATTTTTTGCCAAGGAAAATATTGAATAGTTCTGCATAAGAATAACGTACCAATCTATCCCAATTAAGTTAAAAAATTTTCCTCTAGAGACTCAATAATCATCCTCGTAACAATAGTTCAATCCCAAAAAGGTGATAAAAGTCGTCATTTTAATTTAATTAAACGTCAATAAAGTAATTATTATAACCATATATAGATAAATATTGATTTGCACTATTTCAAATAGTGCATAATATAGACGAAATAATTAAAACTTAAAAATATATTTTAGAACAAATAAGCATAATTTTAGATTTTGCTGATCAAAAGCTGACCTGGGGTATCGTAGAATGGAACGAAAATTAAGCACTATTTTTGCATTAGACGTTGTGGGCTTTAGCAAGCTAATGGCTGCAGATGAAGATATAACATTAGCCGTTTTAAAACAACGTAGAGAGATAATAGATCAAGTCATCATCGAACAAAATGGTAGAATGTTTGGCTCTGCTGGTGATAGCGTTATTGCAGAATTTGATAGCCCAGTAAAAGCTACTGAAGCATCAATTACAATTCAAAGCAAAATGCAGTTAATTAATGAAGCACTTCCTGAACATCAAAAAATGCGATTCAGAATTGGATTAAATTTGGGTGATGTGATGATCTCTGGAGACAACTTATATGGAGATGCCATAAATGTTGCTGCACGATTAGAAGCAAAAGCAGAACCAGATGGAATATGTATTTCTAAAACTGTATTTGATATGGTTAGCCAAAAGGTGAAAGCGTCATTTGAGTCTGTAGGTGAACTTGAGTTAAAAAATATTGAAATCCCAGTAGAAGCTTTTTTTGTACTACAATTTAAAGGTGCCGGACGCTATCATCAGCATAACGACGCTCCACAGATACAAATAGAAAAAGCTGAAGCTGGTTCATTGGCAGTTATGATGTTTAAAAGTTTAAGCACAGACGAGGAGCAAGCTTATTTCTGTGAAGGTTTTTCTGAAGATTTAATCTCTTCGTTGTCTCAATTTAGAAAACTTCTTGTTGTTTCTGGTAGCGCAAGCTTTGCCTACCGTGACAAGGATAAAAAACCAAAAGAAATTGGTAAGGAATTAGGTGTTCGTTACATTCTCGAGGGAAGCGTTAGGAAAATGGGGCCAAGAATGCGTATAAGCACCAGCCTAATATCAGCAGAAAAAGAAAGCACCGTTTGGTCTAGTAATTACGACACGACCATAGATGAGATTTTTGATATTCAAGATGAGTTAATTGCAACAATTATTTCCACAATAGTTGGTCGAGTGGATGCAGACCAAGTTCAGCAGCTTGTATCTTCAAGACCAGAAAATTTAGCAGCATATGATTTAGTTTTACAAGGCCTAGAACATCATCGAAAAGCTGGGGCCACAAAAGATAGTGCTGAAAAGGCTTATTCGCTATTCAAACAAGCTACTGAATTAGACCCAAATTATGCTAGAGCTCACGCATGGAGAGCTTGCTCTCTTGCTAACTATCAATCATGGGACAAGGAGGCAGCCGGTTCCAATTGGATGGAGGAATGTTCTGATTCCGTCAGCAGAGCACTTGAGATTGATCCTGAAGAAGCAGAGGCTCACAGAATAATGGGATCAATTAAAATGATCAGTGGCGATTTTCAATCTGGCAGATATCATCATGAAAAGGCTAAAGATCTTTGCCCTAGTGATGCATACATTGCAGCTAAATACGCAACTGCGTTAATTTACATGGGCGAACCAGAGCAGGCATTGGAAGAAATAAAACGTGCAATGAGATTAGATCCATTTTGTCCTGATGTGTTATTTGAGGATGAAGGTATTGTTAACTTTTGTATGAATGATTTTGAAAACGCGATCAAAAGTTTTTCAAAACTGAAATCTGCAACAAAAAATAGTCTATTCTATTCAGCGGCTTCTTATTCAAAGTTGAATGATAAAGAAAAAGCAACGGAATTACTTGCTCAGGCATTGAACTTATCAGGTGAGACAGTTGACCAGTATCTAAAAGGTCAACAGTATGAAAAACCTGAACCAAAACAACATTTGGTTGACGCTTTGAATATGATTTCATGATTAAGAAAAATATAAATAACTTGAAATGATTTATAAATGACATTGGAAGAATTTATAAAAAGAGATAGCGTAATAGATCTCAGTTTCTTTAATTTTTCAAATGCAATAACCGCTGCTTACTTTGCGTCTGACGAGTTAGAAGTGCTTCGCGTCAATAGCAATTTCAAAAAGTTCTTCCCTGTTCTTAAAAATGTAACGAACGTTTTATTTCCAAGTGTTTTGGAACAGTTGGGGGTTGATGGGAAAATAATTGACGAATTCGAAAAAGGTTTAAAAACAGATGGCCGGGTCCTAATCCCAAGGATTGAATTGATTATTGAAGGTGAGGAGAAAGTCTATTCATTATTATCAGCTGTAACTAAAAATAGAGATTTTTCTTTTTTGAATGGTATACAAGGACAGTTTGTTGATCGAACAGTTGAACATAAATTGCGAGCTGAAAAAGAAGAGTTATTGGATCAAAAACTTAGAGACCAGGCCATAATTGAAGAAAAGAGTATCCATTTAGAAAATATAGCAAACAGACTTGCGAAATACTTATCACCACAAGTTTATAAGAGTATTTTTTCTAATGATGAAAGTTCAGTGACAACCCACAAAAGAAAAAATCTAACAGTGTTTTTTTCTGACATTGTTAATTTTACGGACTTAAGTGATGCATTAGAGCCTGAAAAACTTGCGCAAATTATAAATAATTATCTGTCAGAAATGACCACTATTGCATTAGAATGTGGTGGCACAATTGATAAATTCATTGGAGATGCTGTTATGGTGTTCTTTGGAGATCCAGAATCAATGGGTGAAGAACAAGACGCATTAAGTTGCATTGAGATGGCGCTGAGAATGAAAGCAAGAGTGGAGGAGTTGCGCGAATACTGGATAAGGAATGGTGTAAAAGGTGGGTTAGATATTCGAGTGGGGATAGCAACTGGTCACTGTACTGTTGGAAATTTTGGTTCAAACCAAAGAATGGACTATACAGCCCTCGGTGGGCCTGTAAATATTTCCGCACGATTAGAAGGAAAGGCTCCAGTCAATGAAATTTTGATTTCTGAAACTACAAATAACTTAGTGAAGGGACAAATAAAAACTGAGTACTTTGATGAGTTAACTTTAAAAGGTTTCGCAAGGCCAATTGGCATCCATTTAGTGAAAGATTTCATCTCTGATAAACACAAAGAGCAAAGACAAACATATTCGCACCGTGGAAAGCACATAGATATAGATGTTTTTGATGTTTCAGATATTCGATCTGCAATTGAAGAACTGAAAGCAGTAAGCACAAAATTCGAAACTTTGGTTCCAAACGGAACGGAAAGTGATAACTAATGTTCAATTTAAAAATAATTTCTAGAAATGACGCTACTTTCTTCCTACAAAGTTGCAATTTTAAGATTAACGGACTTCTTGATGGATAAAAAGTATTCAACCAGATTTTTTGATCTCGCATTTACTGATGGAACCCCAAAAAAAGCTTTCTTAACGGCGTGCGTTGTTGGCACTATACTTGCTACAATAAATCACGGAGACACCATTTTATCTGGCAAATACCCTCCAATTGCAAAGATTCTTCTCACTTACTGCGTACCATTCTGTGTAACGACTTGGGGCTCTTACCTTGTAAAAAGAGACCAGATTCTACGACAGCAACAAATAGATATACTTAGTAGAAAAAATAAAGGTTCAGTCAAAGACTAATATAAGATTTAACTCAGAAAGTGCATTATCGCTTTTTTCATTTCTACTGCCAAACTTTTTACTGCTTTATTGTTTTCAGAACCCATAACTTTTATATTTTCCAAATCAATTTTTCTTTTTGCTAAGATATCAGAAACAGTATCAAAAAAATGAGTGTTATTTGCAAATAATTTTTTAATTATTTCTTTTTCAACATTGATTGTAACAGTTGGGCTTTCTGCAATAATATTCGCCGTCCGTGGCTCACCAGTCATTAGTGACATCTCTCCAAAAAAATCTCCAACACCTAATTTTGATACGATTTTTCGATGTCCATTCTCCACGTCAAGCTGAACACTAACTACGCCATCAGCCACGATATACAAGCTACTACCCGGCTCATTTTGCTTGATGATCATTTCGCCATCCTTGAAATGAATTCTTTTGCAACTCTCAGAGAGTAAAGAGAGCTCATCATCATTCATTGACATGAAGATTGGAACTTTTTTTAGCAAAACTTTGTTTTTAATAGCCTCATTGTAGGGATTAAATTCAGCTGAAAACTGGTCTTCAAAATCCTCTGAAACTCGGGAAGACTGTAAAGCTTCTAAACCTACATCAGCATCCATTTGACTATATAAACGGCCTACAGTCATACTTATCCCCGCATGCTGCAAAGTTTTATGCAATTCTAACATTACAGAGTCTTGTTGAGAGGTTTTCATAAAAAGATCAGTACAATCAAATCCAATCAAAAACTTCAGTCCATACTCATCAACATCTGAAAATTTTACCCATTGAAAGTCTAACTGATCCCTACCATCGACTGGCTTTACCTTTTTTAGCGCATTCTGGAGTAATTGACTTATATGCTGCGGATCATGCTTTGGATTAAAAGATAATGAATTAAATAATCTAAATCCTTCACTTAGGTTAGTCTCATCAGTGCGGCTCCAGTTGTTAATGACAGAACTAGCAACCAATTCATTTGGGATGGTTATTTCAGTATTTTCAAATGTTCTTATTCTAGTAGATCTCCATGTAACATCTATAACTTTACCGCTCATATCATTGATTGAAACATACTCATCTGGGCTAAATGGTCTCTCAATATTAACAAATACGCCCGATAAAATATTGCTAAGATTAGCTTGTATTGCTAATCCAATAATTGCAGCCAAAATGCCAGACGTCGCAAGTATACTTGTCAATTCAAACTCAAATACCCCAGACAGTACGAATAAAGTTGGAACCAAAAATAGTAAAACCTCTACTGAAAGTGATATTATTTCAGGTATTTTCAAATGCGAGTTGAGGCGTTCATCGTTCAAATATTGATATTTATATGCCATCATAAGATGAATTGATGGTATAAAATAGTACGATAACATTATGATTTTGCTTATTAAAATTAAATCTTGATTAAAGTATAGGTATATGTAGGCGCCAGAAGAAAGAACTTCCGAAATATAATTTAGAGTATAATAAGAACCAATTGGAAGGATGATTAATAAGCTGACTAACTGGTTAATTCTTTTACTTCTTTTTAATTTAAAAACTACTGGAAGAGCAAATATTGAAAACGCCATTTGAACCATTGACCATGTTGTCAACTCTCGGCTTACCGAAAGATCCAAGAAGGCTAGAACAAAACCCGTGGAAATCATTAAAATTAAATAAATTTTTGAAAGAATATAAAAGATATTCAACTTCATTTCATCACCTTTATTACCAAAACGTATTCTAAAAGTGTTTACTGTCACGCCAGCTTTCACTCTTAAAATAACAAATTAGCCAGAATTTGCTAGACAATCAAATAATAAAGATTATTTAATTTCATTAACATAAAAATCGTCAGCAGCGCATGGAGAGGCAATAATGAGAGATTTCATTGAAACAACTGTGGAAAAATCGATATTCGCTAGCAGATGGCTTCTAGCACCCGTTTACCTTGTGCTTTGCATTTCGCTGGCATTCGTAACCCTGAAGGTATTACAAGAATTTCTCCATATTTTACCTGCTGCATGGGAAAAAGATAATAAAGATATGATGATGTTTCTATTGCACATCGTAGATTTCGCCCTTGTTGGAAATCTAATCTTAATGATAATTTTTGCTGGATATGAAAATTTTGTGTCAAAAATATCTGTAGCTAGAAATAGTGAAGACAAACCAACCTGGATGGGTAAAGTTGACTTTAGTGAATTAAAATTAAAATTAATTGCATCCATTGTAGCTATTTCTGGCATTAACTTACTAGAAACATTTATGGACTTATCTCACAAGTCAGATAGGGAGATACAATGGATGATAATAATTCACCTTGTGTTTATTGCTTCGGGTGTATTTTTAGCAGTTATGGACTATGTTGCGTCGAAGACGCACAGCCATGAGGTTTAAAATAGCAACTTATGGTTAGGCTCTTAGCATTAGTTTTGATTATTTGTGCTATCATTTATGGAACGTTTTGGATTTTTAGTGAAGCCTATAAAAAGGTATCTTCTAAAATAGTTATTGGTCTTGTTTCTCTAGGTGTCTTTCTTGGCTTTTCAGTTAGTTTAGCCATGTATTATATTTTCATTTTATAAGCTTTACTTATTGCTATTATATGACCAAATATTTAAGATTTTAAGTATAAATTAATAACGTAAAGTAGTTGTAAAAATATAATGTCGAACATTACAGACTTTGATGCGATCATTTTATCAAATGCTATTAAAGACAAGAAAGTTAGCACTACTGAAGTGATGAGTGCTTATTTAGATCGTATTGAAAAAATTAACCCAAAAATCAATGCAATAATTTCAATGAGATCCCGAGATGATCTAATGAGTGAAGCAAAAGCGCTCGAAAATACTAAACCGAAAGGTTGGCTTCATGGGATACCTATCGCGATAAAAGACTTGGCAGAAACAAAAGGATTACGGACAACTTGGGGCTCGCCAATATTTAAAGACCATATTCCAAACTTTGATAGCATAGTTTCGCAAAGGATAAAGAATGCTGGCGCTATCGTCATAGGCAAAACTAATACTCCCGAGTTTGGCCTCGGTTCCCATAGTTACAATCCTGTGCACGGGGTTACCCTCAACCCATACGACCTAACCAAAACTGCTGGGGGTTCAAGTGGAGGAGCCGCAGCGGCTCTTGCCGCAAATCTTTTACCAGTTGCCGATGGTTCTGATATGATGGGGTCTTTGAGAAATCCAGGAGCATTTAACAATATATATGGTTTTAGGCCCAGCTGGGGATTGGTACCCAACGATTCAGATGGTGACATTTTTATGCAATCCTTATCGACTTGTGGGCCTATGGCTCGCAACCCTACTGATTTGGCTCACCTTTTAGAAACCTTAGTTGGTCCAAATTTATTACTGCCTACCAATATGTCCCCTGAAGACTCATATATCGATGGATTAGAAAATTCCCTTTCAAACAGGCGTATCGGATGGATTGGAAATTGGTCAGGCAATTATGAATATGAGCCTGGAATCCTACCTATTTGTGAAGAAACCCTAAGAGTTTATGATAAACTTGGGGTTAAAATTGAAAAATTCACTCCCGATTTTGATACCAAAAAACTGTGGGACTCTTGGCTAATATTACGAAGTTGGACTATTTCCAACGGTATGAGAGAACATTACAGCGATTCTAAAAGGCAAAAAAAATTAAAGCCTGAAATTATCTATGAAATAGAGAGTGGATTATCTTTAACAGCCACACAGATACATGAAGCAAGTTTGATAAGATCAAACTGGTTTAGATATCTGACCGAAGTATTTAAAAAATACGATGTGCTAGCTCTGCCATCTGCACAGGTATTTCCCTTTAATATTGAAAAAAACTGGCCAGAAAAAATAAATTCTCTTGAAATGTCAACCTATCATCAATGGATGGAAGTAGTAATTCCTGTATCAATAGTTGGGTTGCCCGCAATAAATATTCCTTGCGGATTCAACGAAAACCACCTTCCTATGGGCCTCCAATTGTTTGGTGCGATGGGAAGTGATAAATTAATATTAAATTTTGCTCAGCAGTATCATCTAAAGACAGACTGGCCAAATCAAAAAAAACCCATTCTTTGAAGGCTTTGCAGAAAAGCTATTTTCATGTAAGGCCTTAGGGGTGTTAATACCGAGAGGTGAATATGAGTTTATCAAAACCAACCTACTTTGAAGACCTTGATGTGTATGCATCTTATAAATCTGATGAAATTACTATTACCGCTGAAGAAATTAGAAAGTATGCTAATCAATTTGATCCGCAACCTTATCATACTGATCGATCAGCTGCCAAAGATTCAATCTTTGGAGGACTTTGCGCAAGTGGATGGCATGTATGTGCTTTAATGATGAAATTACTTAGTAGCGTGATGGTAAGAGAAAATATAAAATTAATTGGGTGTGATAGCGTTCCATCATTAAAATGGCGTAAGCCAGCTTTCGAGGGCAACAAGTTACACGCAGAAATAGAATTTACAGGTGCAGAAACTGACAAACTTGATCCAGAATTTGGGGTTATTAAATGTAATGTAAGAGTACTTAATCAAAATCAAGAATTGGTAATGGATGTCAAAACCACTCTAATGATCGAAAATAAGGAGAATTATAATGACTAAAGCTTCTTTTTTGCGATCTAGATGGTTTGAAGACATCCCTGTTGGTGAGTTTCACGTTTTTGGTAGTTACACATTTAGTGAGCAAGAGATGGTAGACTTTGGAACCGCTTACGCTCCTCAAAGCTATCATACCGATCCGGACGCTGCCATGAATACAAGATATAAAGGGTTGATAGCCTCAAATTGGCACATATGCTCTATTTGGATGAGATTAATGGTTGATTACATGGAGGGATATTCTCTAGGTGTAGTAGACGGGCGTAGAAATGGCGCAGGTCTAGGTTTTCAAGAACTAAATATGTCAAAGCATGTTAGACCAGGTCACACCTTAACTTTCTCCCATGAAATAATTGAAAAATCTAAAAAAATTGTGCAAAATAAATGGGGTATAATCAAAAGTCGAAATGAAGCATTCAATCACAAAGGTGAGTTAGTGATGTCATTTATTATTGATATTTTAGCCGAACGAAACCCAGAGAATTTATAACATTAATCATTCAATAATAGAACTTTATGGGACATATATGATGCCAATAATCAATTGTAAGTTAATAACTGGTTACAGTAAAGAAACGCGCGCATTGCTACTAGAAAGATTGACTGATGCCGCCTGCTCTACCACTGGGGCTGCACCTGATTTTGTCACCGCGACAATTACTGAAGTAGAAACAGATAATTATATGCGTGGACGGTCAAAAAAAAATCCAGCTCAAGCGCCCAAACAATCAGATGAGATTATTCGAAAATTTTTAAGTGCTATGGAAAAAAGAGACTTAAAATTAGCCAACTCATTTATAAACGATGAGTTCATCATAACTTGCCCCGGAAATAAGATCTTCCACACAATAGAAAGCTTTCTGGATTGGGGCAAACATCGGTACAAAAAGATAAAAAAAGATATAAGTGCAATTGACTTGTCGTTTAACGGGTCAAATGCGATTATTTATTGCCATGGCACTTTACAGGGTGAGTGGTTAAATGGACAACCCTTTAAAGGAATAAGATTTATTGATAAATTTCATACGCAACACTCCAAAATAATGTCTCAAGAAATATGGAATGACTTAGATTTAATGAAAGAACCCTAAATTATGAATAAAGAGCAGATGAAAAATTTAGTATTATCATACTTTAAAGGGGTAGATAACGAAGATTTTACCACCATCCAAAACACGCTTAGTGAAACTTGCCGACTCACAGTTGAAACTCACGCCGTCGAGTTAAATGGACATACAGAAATAAAGAAAATGTTTAAAAATTTATGGAAAAACTACAAGTCTGTTTTGCATCATGAATTCAAGTTTATTACCGATACAGAATTAAATAAAATTTCGGTACAGTTTAAAGTTGTAAATACAAAAATAAATAACATGCAAATTAAAAAATCTAATTGTAATTTTTTTACGATACACGAAAATTTATTTACTGAAATTAATATTTACATGGCTGGAGAAAATCCCATCCTTAAATTATAACATTAATTCAGTTATTTAAATTGAATACCTAAATCATTCACTCATTAATCATAGTTCTTTTAAAATACATTTACGGCAAAAAATTAGTCGTTATTAGGAACTCTATTTACGGCAAAATTTAGTCGTAAAAACTGCAGAAAATGGTGAAAATTTAATAGATTTACTGTTTACAAATTGCGAATGCAAAAGTGGTAATTAAATGACATCTGATCAAAAAGGAATAATTTTAGTAATTGTGGGGATGCTTCTCTTTAGTGTTCAAGATGCACTTATTAAAAATTTATCATCTCACGCGTCATTGATTCAAATATTCGTATGCAGAGGTCTTATTGGAATAGTAATACTCTCTTTATTTTTAAAATTAACTAACCGAACATTTAGTATAAAATCAAATAATCCCAAAATCGCAATTGCTCGAGCAATGTTATTTCCATTTGCTTTTCTGTGTTTTTATTTAGCAATTGCAGCTATGCCAATAGCAGAAGCAAGTGCATTATTCTTTGTGAGCCCCTTTTTTATGACTATTTTGTCAAAAATAATTTTAAAAAACAAAGTTGGTATTCATAGAATTCTTGCGATTATTATTGGCTTTATTGGGATCATCTTCATAATCAAGCCAGAATTAAATAACTTTAACTGGGTTATGATTTTACCAATTATGTGCGCACTAGCCTATTCTTTATCAATGATTTTAACAATTTATACTAAAGATTCTGATACTGCCTATCAACAAACATCACATGTTTACTTAGGATCAATAGTGGTTGGAACGGTAGTTTATCTGTCATTTGGTAATTATTATCAAGATAATGCCAGTAATATTAGTATTAGCTATCTTTTGAGAGCATGGAACTTCTCAGATTTAACGATTCTGTATAAAATATTAATAATTTCAATCATAGGTACAATTGGGATTTTATGCTTAATAAATGCTTATCGTATTGGCTTACCATCAGTTGTTTCACCTTTTGAATATTCAATGATTATAAATGCATTAATAATTGGCTATTTCATATTCAACGAAAAACCAGATAACTATTCAATCTTTGGCATAACCTTAATAATTGCCAGTGGGATATATATATTCTTTCGTGAAAGACCTCGGAAAAATAAAATAGTTACCGACAATAGTTTAAGAAAGTAAATTTAAAATTATCAAATTAGATCGAATTATTAGCCTATTTCAAACCATTATTCTTTTTGTTAGATTTTGTAGCCCTAAAACAACATCGTTTTTGATTATGCCCAAAATTTTGGGATTCTAGTTCTGCGACAAAGTTAGAATTTGATAGCAGCTTAATGAACTGATCACTAGAATAAACGCTTAAACCAATCTGTTTTCGCAAATTTTTGTAGTCCGAAATATATGTCTTGAATAGACCCCCTATCGCAGACAGAAAAAAAGCATTTTCAATAGAAAACCTCAAAAGGCTGAAAACATCTGATAGAATTGAGAGATTGGGAGGAATAATATCTGCTATAATTAGTTTTCCATTATGCTTCAAAATACGATGGAATAGCTCTAGTGCTCTTATAGTTTCAAGCTTGTTTAAATATTGAAATACCGAATTGACCACAATCAAATCGAATTTTTCATCTTCGAATTTTAAAAGATCAGAACTATTGGTGATTGTTATATTTTCAACACCACGCGTTCTATCCATCAAAAGTTTTCTAACTTTACAAGAAGTATCCATAACAACCAATTCTGCACACTTTTTACTTATGCCTTCCGCATATAATGCTTCACCACATCCAAAATCTAATATGGAGTAATTCTCGCCCTGGATTTGAGAGCACATATCATTGTATATCTTCTTTGCATGTGCAAGTTTATGTAGGTTATTAACATAAATTGAGTGCTCAGCATTCCAAAATTCAATCCAAGATTTCATCTGACACAACCTAGTCTAAAACATTTAAGTATAATTTTCTTACACGGGCCTAACAACTACTTGCTAATTTTGTTTCTTATTAGGCTGTGAACCTTTAAAAAACCACGCAAATAAATACAAATCATAGCGAACTTCTTTTATAATCCATAAAGTTAACCTTCTTTCCATCTGTTATGAAGCCAATACCATTGCTCAGGGTTTTTTCGAATGCGCTCACCAATCCTATGATTTATTTCTATAGTCATTTTGATAGGGTCGGTATGTTTAATTGGTTCTTCATAATCCAATTCAATATCTCGTCTGTTCGATTGGCGGACAGCGAAGACTGGCACTAAGGGTAAATTATATCTTAAGGCCATTTCTGCCGGTGTCGTTGTCGTTCTCGCAGCTTGACCTAAAAATTTAATTGGCTTTCCAGAATGACTATCTTGATCGACCAATAGCGCCAAAAACCCACCTTTTCTGAGGTGCCTAACCATAGTGATATTCCCCTTACCGCCACGGGCAATGATGGGTAATCCCCCATGTTTTATTGATCTGAGAAAGACGCGTTCATAAAATGGATTATTGTTTTTACGATAAAGAGCCCCAGTCTCCATATTATTATCCGCTAGATGATGGCGAATAGCTTCCCATTGGCCAAAGTGTGCGGAAACAATTATGGCTCCTTGCCCATTAGCCTTTGCTTCTTTTAAAACATCAAAGCCATTACCATTTGCTGAAATTAATTTTTTCCGCCTTTTATAATCGTCATTCATCAGCAGTTCAGATAATGTAAGCGCTGTATTTCTACCAACCTCTTTTGTGATGAAATTTATTTCTTTTTCGGATAAATTCGGATATACAATATTTAAGCCACTACGCACCCTACTTCTGGCTTTTGGCAAAAGCATAACCAGTATCTTGCCAAAAAAACCAAACATCTCTCCACGCAACCAAAAAGGAAGAATTCGACCAAGTGATAATGCTAACCATATAGGTGCAAATTCAAAAGCACGTAACAAATTTGATTTGTTATTTTTTGGCATTAGTCAGCAATATACTCCCTTGACTTAGAAATTTCGACGTTTACTCAAATAAATCGAATAATCTCTGCTACAGCAATATGTTCTTTGCTTCAAAATAACTAACAATACAAGCATATATCCATGGAATAAAAGATTAGTTAAGTTTGGTGACCCCTGCAGGGTTCGAACCTGCAACCCCCAGATTCGAAGTCTGGTACTCTATCCAGTTGAGCTAAGGGGCCAATTTATTTACTAACTATAAAAGAGCGATTAACATCAATAATTGAGATTGCCAATAACCGCTTCTTAATAAAATTGATTTGCTACTGATTCTCAATATAATCATCAAACAATACTGAAAGGATCTTTGACATGAATGAAAAGGCTAACCTTAGTGCCCTCTTTGGGGCTAATAGCTCTTCAACTTTTCTTGGTTTGGATAAATGTGATGATTTAGAACTACTAAACTCGCCCATTGCTCTTATTGGCATGCCATGTGCAACACCTTATGGATCAGTAGGTCCCTACTGTAAGAACGCCCCAAAGGCATTAAGAGAAGCTATTTCTTCACTTAATGCTAATATTGATAGACATAACTTCGATATCAATGGAAAAATTTTTGTTGATGATGAAACGCGAGCTGTTGATTGTGGAGATCTTCCTTACGATGAGGATAATTTTCAATTAAATCGAGAACGAATTTTTAGAACCATAAAAAAAATTCTCAAAAAAAATAGTATCCCAATAGTTATTGGTGGTGATGACTCTATACCAATACCAGTTTTTCAAGCATTTGAAGGAGCAGAAAAATACACAATATTACAAATCGATGCTCATATTGATTGGCGAAATTCGCATATGAATGAAAAACTAGGTTTATCGTCCACAATGCGAAGAGCATCAGAAATGAAACATATTGAGCAAATAATACAGGTTGGCTCAAGAGGACTTGGATCCGCACATTCTGAAGATTTGGCTGATGCTTTAGATTGGGGAGTCCATCTTTTTACAGCCTACGATGTTCACAATAATGGCATTAGAGATATTATAGATACTATTCCTGACCAATCAAATGTAATCATATCGCTTGATGTTGATGCATTAGATCCATCTATTATTCCAGGTGTTATTGGCAGGACCCCAGGTGGCCTCACATATTTTCAAACTTTAGATTTGATAAAAGGCGCTTCAGAGAAGGGACGTATTTGCGGAATCAACTTTGTTGAGTTTATGCCTGATGTTGATATCGATGGTTTAGGTGCTTTAACAACTTCCAGATTAATCATGGCATCAATGGGCATTCTTTCGCGACAACAGAATAAAAGTATTTGAGTGTGGTAATTGATAAGTGCTCAAAAATTTCTATAAACTTATAAGAAAAATAAAATTTAAATTTCTCTTAATTCAAGTTAAGCTGGTTCTTTAGTATTGCAAATATCTATCAATAAGTAGATATTTTTTGAGAGTAACACAAAATGATGGTAAAAAATGGAATTTTTCATCGGATTATTAATGATTATAATAATTGGAAGTACATTTTATCAAATTTTTGAACAGCGCAGAATTAGAAGAACAAAAAAAAGACCAAAAAAAGACCGAAATAAATAATTATTATAATTAACTTTTTGAAGGTCAAGTAAGACAATATTTTGTTATTTAACATCAATATAGTTTTATAACAGTACTAAACTTTTCTAACAGAAATGCGCAGACAGCAAAGTGATATCGTTAAAATAAAATGGTAGATATTACCAAATATAAAGATAAAGATAAAATCAATATCGTTAATAAAAACCTAGTAATTTTTATCAATTCATTAAGAAATATTTTCTTCACTTTTATTTTTCCACAAGATTATCAAGCCAGCTAAAATAACAACAAACCCACCAGCTAAAGTAAAAATATCAGGAAATTCCTCAAAAAATAAAAACCCAAATAAAATAGCCCACAAAATGGCAGAATATCTGAATTGTGATACAAAAGAAACTTGTCCAATTCTCATGACAGCTATCGCTAATTGATATGCTACCACAAGTGCTGCTGTAGCCGCTAAAAGCAAAAGCAAGGTGCCACCGCCAATTGGAACCCAATCAGCGCTGAAAGTGATTATACCGCTAATCACTGTGATAGAAAAAGCAGCTAAAAATGCTATGTCTATAGTGCGGATATCACCAACCATTTTTCGTGTAGCTAAATCTCGTAATACAACAAAAAATACCGCTCCCAATCCTAGAAGGGAATATTTATCGAAGCCCTCAAGTCCAGGTCGTAATATTATCAATACGCCAATAAATCCCAAAAACAGCGCTATAACTACCTGCCTTTTTAAAACTTCTTTTAAAACCAAATAGCTCACTAATGTAATAGCGATAGGTGTCGCTTGTAAAATCATCATAAGGTTTGCAATTGGCATTTTAAATAACGCAGTCAAAAAGCACCAAGTTCCACCAATTTCTCCAATTGTTCTCAAAGTTATTAAGTAATAATTGCCATTAAAATCGCGATAAAGTTCTTTAAAAGCCAAACAGCTCAGAAAGAGCAAAACTATAGAGGTAAACACTCCACGAATAAAAATTGCTTGAGCTAGTGGCAAATCAGGAGAGGCTAATTTCATAAAAACATCATTTATTAAAAAAGCAAACATGCTTAGCATCATAATAATGGCGCCACGCTGATTTTCAGTCATCAAATTATCTCCAATTAGAATTTTCACTCACTAAAACAAACCGAAAAATACACTAAGAAGGAATAACCATAGTTTGAGGTAACTTGCCATTAAAATATCTTTGGTATAACATTTTATAACTTTCCTCCAAATGTTTAGCAAACAACTCAGAATTAAAGAGTGGTGAGGTTAGCGTTTTTATTGATAACCTTACTTTTATATCTGGCAAAAGCTTTGGCCTTCAGACTAAATTCATAATTAAATCTTCATATTCTTGTTCTGTTTTTGTGATTAATTCCGTCAAATCTACTGTTGTTAACCAGCTTGCTGCCACACGAGCTGCAAAACCAAACTTGATATCTTATTGATTGTAATTTTTGAGATTAAAATCAAACTGGACATATCTTTAAAATGCAATATTTATCTGCCTAGTATAATACTATTTTAATAAGGAAAATAGATGGATTTTAATGGAAAAACTGTATTTATTACTGGTGGAAGTAGAGGGATTGGATTAGCTATTGTAAAGAAATTAGCCTCCAAAGGTGCAAATATAATTATTGCAGCAAAAACTACAGAACCAAACCCAAACCTTCCTGGAACAATTTATTCAGCAGCAAAAGAAATAGAAGAAATTGGAGGAACTTGTCTCCCAGTCCCTTGTGATATTAGATTTGAAAATCAACTAACCACAGCAGTTGAACAGGGTGTCAAAAAATTCGGTGGCATTGATATTTGTATAAATAATGCAAGTGCAGTAGCTCCATTACCAACTGAAGCAACTCAGATGAAAAGATACGACCTAATGCAAGAGATCAATACGCGAGGTACTTTTTTAACCTCCAAACTATGCTTGCCCTACCTAAAGAAAAGCACTCACGCACACATATTAACATTGTCACCTCCACTTGATATTGATGATAAGTGGTTTGCTCCTCACGTGGCATATACCATCTCAAAAATGGGAATGAGTTTATGCACATTAGGCCATGCTAGGGAGTTTAAAAGATCTTCCATTGGTGTAAATTCGTTATGGCCTTTAACAGCTATTGATACAGCAGCGGTTCGAAATATTTTGGGTGGCGAGAATGTTGCAAAAAGCAGCAGGGATGTTAGTATAATGGCTGATGCTGCGTTTGAAATTTTAGGCAGAGATCCCAAAGAGTGTTCTGGAAACTTCTTTATCGACGAAGTAGTACTCAGAGACACTGGGCAAAAAGATTTTGAAAAATACAGATTATCAACCAATGAATTAATTAGAGATTTTTTTGTTCCAGATGAAATAGCAGAAAATCTACCAACTGAAACGGTAAGTGTGTATAATTGAATTTTAAAAATAACTTAAATTTGCTTTAACAATTCTAAAGTCTGGCAGTTGGAACGCAAAGAGTTGGGAGGATAAATCTTGGACTTAATCCCAGCCTTTTTTGGTTTGTCTGCTGGAGCACTATTTGGTTTATTAATCCACTTTCAAAGACGAGGGTTGGAAACCTACGATCCGCTTGTAGGAGCTTTTATTTCTGTTTCTGCAATGAGCATTTTTTTATGGGTGCTATCCCCATTATTTATTGATTTTAGCTGGTTTGTTAGTAAAGCAGCGCTCATTTTTTTTCTAAGTGGTTTATTTTTTCCAGCTACTGCTCAGGTTGCTCAAGTATTTTCAATTGCTCGAGTTGGTCCTGCACTCACTTCAGCGATAGGAGCATTTGCACCTTTTTTTGCTGCCGGTCCGGCAATTTTTTTACTAGGTGAGCCTTGGGGCTTCCAGTTGATTATTGGCATGTTATTAATGACTGTTGGACTATTATTATCAGCGTTTAGTACAAAAAATTTAAAAAGAACTTGGCCATTATGGGTATTACTTTTACCATTAGGCGCTTCCTTAACGCGAGGAATAATACAACCTATTATTAAAATTGGATTATCTGATATACCAAGTCCATTTTTTGCCACATTAGTTTTGGGTTCTGTATCCACATTTATATTGGCAGTCATTTTGGTTTTTACAAACAAGACAAACCTGTTACTAAAATCATCAAAAGGACTAAAATGGTTTACAATTAGTGGGATTATTAATGCATTTGGAATTCTTTCGATAAACTATGCTATATTTCTTGGAGGAGTTGTCATAGCTGCTCCGCTCGGTGCCACCGCACCTATTTGGGCACTATTATTTGGATTCTTCATATTTAAAAACGAACAGTTAAACAGTCGCCATATATTTATTGCAATATTGGTTGTGCTCGGATCCGTCTTAATTGTTACGCGATAAAAATAATTTCTTCATATTTTGAATAACCACAAAATTCAAATATGTATAAAGAACAGGTTCACGATACCTTACCTTTTACTTGAAGATTCTTTTAGCTTTGCAGCACGTCGTGCTTTATTTTTTTTGCTGTTGGGTTTACCAATTGGCGTCTTTATACTTTTAATTTTAAGTTTTTTACTATCAACTTTTTTCACCTTATCTTTTTTTTTGTTTTTTGGTGGAAGATATTCACTATCAGACGTAAGTCCAAATTCTTCAAAATCATTAGATTTCGGTAGACTATCTTTTTTAAAATGAGATTCCGAAAACTTGGTGTTTCCTACTGATTTAAATTTTTTAGTATTTTTGATTTTCATCTTTTTTAAGGATACATCATTAGGTAAATTATCAATTTGTTTGACTTCTGCATTTTCATAAGTGCGCATTGGATCACCCATTGCATTAATAAATTTATCTAAAGATGAGTGACGAAGCTCAAAATATGATATGTCATTCTTTACAATAATTTTTCCAATTTCTTCTCTCCGAACATTACCTAATTTTGAAAGCATTGGAAGCAATCTCT
>Ga0209631_10001525_pt1 | contig 29612 bp, 15 predicted proteins | sample COG_08_FD_184752 | JGI IMG/M metagenome (GOLD analysis project Ga0209631, IMG submission 184752) | Pelagic Microbial community sample from North Sea - COGITO 998_met_08 (SPAdes) (version 2) | ecosystem: Environmental > Aquatic > Marine > Neritic zone/Coastal water | place: Helgoland, sampling... | reverse complement strand
GCGACAGCCGCAAGTCGCGCCCAGCCCTTTCCCTTTGAGCGCGGTCAAGGGCGTCGAGGAGGAGCTTCGCGCGACCCGCGAGGAGCTCCAACGGCGCGCCCAGGAGTCCCACGCGGTTTCGCAGCGGATGCAGACGCTGCAACGCGAAGAAACCGAGCTCTTCAACCGCGCCGCCGACCTCCAGCGGCGGATGCTCGAGCTCGTCATCAAGGGCAACCCCAAGATTTCACCCGCCGCGGCGATGGAGCTGGTCCAGCCACTGATTCCGTCCGCCGCGATGCAGCAGGATGCGACGCACGCCGCAGCCATGCCGCCGCCGCCGCCGAGGATGATGGACCTCTCACTCGCGCGCCCCGGCCAGGTTGTCGACGCCATCGCCGCAGCCGCAGACACCGCATTCAAGCCGAACGTCGAATCCCGCCGGCTCTCCTCCCATCCCATGGTCCCGATGGATTCGCTCGCCGCCGTCGCCACCCCGGGCGTGGCCGTGAAACCCACAACGCCGCTCGCGCCCATGAGCGCCGGGGTCATGAGGGCCATGGAAGCCGCCGTCGCGCCCTCCATGGTTGACGAGGATGGATTCATCGTCATGGATTACGCCGCCGCGGGTGCGGGTGGAGCGAGAACCACGGAGGCTGTCGCGAAGATCGGCGACGAGGGCGGCGGCGTCTTCATGACCCCCGCCGTAACCCCCCCGACCGCGCGCGCACTCGAGGTGGCTGCCGCCGCGGCGGAGGCGACCCCCGCGCTGGTCATGACCCCGGGAGGCTCGGCGGGGAAGCATAAGAACCCGACCGCCGCTGGAATCGCCACCAGGAAAAACGCGTCGCAAATCGTGGAACTGCGAAAGGAGGTCGTGAACCTCCAGTTCCTGGGCGGCGCCGACGGCGGCGACGGCGCCGGGATGCTGATGACGGCGACGATCGACGGTGCGGTCCGGTTGTTCGCGCCGGGGTCCCGCCGCGCGGCTGCCATGATCCGCGGCCCGAAGGATGGGCTCACCTCCGCCGTCGCCATCGGCACCGAAGCTTTCATCGCGAGCGCCGGCCGCGACCCGCACGTCGCGCGCCACGACCTCGCGACCGGCCGCGAGCTCGGCGTGCTTCTCACCACCGTCGACGGCGTCTCCCCCGAGCTCACGTGCATCAAGGGCGGAGGTGCACACGGCGGCCCGGTCGTCGTCGCCGCCGGCGAGGGCGGCGACGTGTTCCTATGGGACGTCAGACTGGCTCCCCGTGGCGGCCATCGATCCTCCTTGGGCGGCGGCGCGGCTGTCCCGGCGATGACCCTGCACGTCGCGGGCGCCGCGCGGATCCACTCCATGTCCCTGAGCAACGCGACGGGCGGCGGCGCGCACGGAACCGCGCCCGCGTCCCTCGCGCTGGTGGCGTCAAACGGCGGCCGCGTGTTCGACCTTCGAGCGCCGGGCCGCCCTGCTCGCCTCGCCGCCTTGGAGACTGGCCAGCGCTGGGTCACCTGCGCGCACGCGGGCGCATCCGACGACGTCCTCACCCTCAGCGCGCAGGGTGACCTGCAGGCGTGGCGGAGCAACGGCGGGTTCAACTACTCGGCGCACCGCGGCGTTCTTCGCGAAGTCGGTTCCACTTTCGGCGGCGGTAATAACCGCGGGGCGTGCGTGCTGTCCGCTTCGAGGGGCGAGACGGATGTGATGTGCGTGACGACGGCGGGTGAGAGGGGCGACGGGTTCAGGGTGTCCGACGTGTCCACCGGGGACGTCGTCGCCGAGTGGGGCGGCGACGGCGAACGGGCGGATGTAGGAGGCGGCGGGCTCGGGGCGGGTTGGGCGAGGCGGGTCGACGAGGAGGTATCGTCGGTGACAGCGGCGGGATGGGGCGTCGGTTGCTTGGGCGACGCGTTCGGTGGCGCGTCGTTCGCGGTGGGGACGAGCGATGGGGTGGTGCGCGTGTACGGACCTGGCGCGTGAGACGAGCGCGAGACGACGGATTAGACCGACGAGCTTAGACTACCGACGAGGGTGTTCATAACCAGACTGCCAGACGATCAATCGTATTTCTTGACGTTTCCGTTATCCGTTCGAGAAAATTCTAGAACGAAACGTGGAAAAAAGCGTTGGATTCCAGTGTGTCACGCCGCGCGGAGTCGGGTCGTCCGCGAGCGTGCGACCGTCGATTGCGCCCCGCGCGATCGGATCTCACATTCGATCCTCTCGGATCAATGGCGTCGGATGGTGATGCGCGTAGTTCGTGGTTACATGGGCCCGAGTTCCCGCGCAAACTGTGAGTGCCATCGTTCGGCATCCGTGGAGGAAAAGAAGCGGGCGAACCCGCCAATGCCATCGCATCGTCCCTTCCCTCGCTGACACGCGCCCCGACCGCGCCCGACTCGCAGGTACACTATCATGGAGGATACGAGCCTCAAGGACATCGTCTCCTGGACCGAGGATGGCAAGGCGTTCACCATATACGATGTGCAAAAGTTCACCGACGAGGTCATGCCTTTGCACTTCTCGCGATACCTCTCAAGATACAACTTCGTCAGCTTCGTCAGGCAGCTGAACAACTACGTGAGTCACCCGTCCCGCGGGCTCCCGACACGAATCTACCGCGGGTTCAATCACCATCGTCTCGTTTGGATCTATACCACGGTCCCGGTCATCGCGCGGGGCCGGGGGTGGCCCTCGATAGCGCACCCGGCCCGCGTTCATCCCACCCTCCCGGTCCGGATGTCATCGCCCACTTTTCTGCAACACTGGCGGGGACCGAAAATGTTAAAAAAAATTGACTTCACATCCTGACCTCCTTCACCCCCTCAATCGCCGAACATCTCAGGGCTTCCGTAAGGTCGAGCAGAACTCCTGGACCTTCGCCAACCCCAGGTTTTTCCGGGGCGGCTCGGAGAACCTCAACAGGATTACGCGCCAAGGTGTCCGGAATCCGGGAAGGAACTCGCAGGTGCAGATCCCCTTCCAGGTCCAAGGGATGGAGATGCTCTCGCACGCGGGGGGCGTGGGTATGGGCATGGGCCGATCGGTCATCGACGAGAGGCTAATGCAGGAGAACCGGCAAGACACCTTACTCAAGGATATCTTCAGGCGCGAGATCCGGCAGTCCAGGATGGAGTTGGCCGACGTGATGCAAAGGCTCGCGTCCGTGGAGCAGATACAGGAGCAACTCGTCAGCTTGGTCATCATGCGGGTGCAAAACGCCGAGATCGAGGCTGGGATGCCGGAGATGGCGGCGGCGACGATGAACGACGCGACCGGCCCGCGTATCCCGGATGTTATCGCGAGACCCGCGGAAGAGACGATGCAGATGATTCAGCACCAGGTTGGCGTCGCCAATCACCATCAGCGATGGTCGGGTGTAGCCGCCGCATCCGCACCCGCATCCGAGCCCGATACGGAAGAGGACGACTTTGGCGTTGACGGCAAGATACCGCGCTTCGCGAGGGACCTGCCGCACGCGCGCGCGTCCCTATCCCCGGGCGCGGCGAGAAAGTTCGCGTCGAACGCGGCGCCGTCGAGACCCAAACCGCTGATGAGATCACTCAAGGATATTTACTCGTACGAGGACGCCCAAGAAGCGAGGCCCGCTCCGCCGCCACCCGCTCGCAAACCCGACGCAAACTCCGGGGATGCCGGGGGGATCAGGGATTTGGCGGCGGCCGCGTGGGACCAAGCCGGCGGCGATGGATCGATGACGTCGAGCCACGGACCGCCGGGCGCCGGCGTCGCGGTTCGCGGGTCTCCTCAGGCCCCCACGTATTCCCTTCTTCAGGGCTTGGGTATCGAGACCTCGGGGGGCGGCGCGGGAGTGGACGCTGGAGTGGACAGATTCGGCAGGGAGGGGGCGGGGGGTGCCGAGGGGGGTGCCGACACAGCTGTGCAAGCGAGTGCCGACGACGCCGACCACCCGCCGATAAAGGACGACGACCCGGATTCCGACGACGATACCAACACCCCCACACACGTTGACGGGGCAATCCGGGGTCGAGGTCCGGGATCGGGGCACGGGGAGACACGGACGATGCCGGGATTCGTTCCGCCCTACGGCGAGGGTACCATGGGCGAGCTCGTCACCCAGGTGCTGCGGGACGCGGGCGAAGGAGGACTGACGGTCACCGAGCTGATCGAGGCGTGCGACAGGGCCGGTCGGAAGTTCAAAAACGCGATGGCCGCTCAGTCGGGCGCGCGCAGCGCCCTCATCGGGCAGGGTACCTCCAAGTCGCAGGCTGACTCCAAGGCGGTGTTCAGGTGCCTGAGCAAAGAGGGGAGGTTCGTGGACCAGCGATGGACGGTGCGGTTCGACAAGCTGGATCTCACAAGCCTTCCCCCGACGCCCACGGGGGAGACGGTCATCGTGCCGAAACCCGGGAGGCGGCGTAAATCGTCGGAGGCTCGGGGTCCGACGTCGGGGTCGCCGCTGGCGCCCGCGGCCGCGGTGACCGAGCTCGGCAGGGCGGAGATGAACGCGGAGAGACACTACGGGCCGTGCGAGCACGGGGTTAAGTACCGCTCGTGGTGCAAGGTGTGTAGCGGTTGTCCGCACGGCCGTCGTCAGCGCTCTCAGTGCAAGGAGTGCGGTGGGGGCTCAATCTGTGAGCACGGTCGTATACGCTCTACATGCAAGGAGTGCGGTGGGTCACAAATCTGCGAGCACGGTCGTCAGCGCTCTCAGTGCAAGGAGTGCGGTGGTGCATCAATCTGCGAGCACGGTCGTGTGCGCTCTACATGCAAGGAGTGCGGTGGTTCACAAATCTGCGAGCACGGTCGTGTGCGCTCTACATGCAAGGAGTGCGGTGGTGCATCAATCTGCGAGCACGGTCGTCAGCGCTATGGGTGCAAGGAGTGCGGTGGGTCACAAATCTGCGAGCACGGTCGTCGGCGCTCTACGTGCAAGGAGTGCGGTGGGTCTGCATCAATCTGCGAGCCCGCGGCGACCGAGGTCGACTGGGAGGAGATGCAGGCGGAGATGAACGCGGAGCCTTGGCGGGACTGAACCTCGGCGGACTGGGATCGGCGCCGGGGATGGCGGGGGCGCAAGATTTCTGATGATGTAGGCTCGAGTCTTGGCGACGTATTAGCGCAAATATCGAATGAGTAGAGCGGCAGCGTGAACGACGGCGACGTCGCATCGACGGTTGAGAATCTGATATTCCCAACGAGGTGGGCACCGATTTTCCGTTATCAGCCTCCATTCTGCCGGGCGCGCCACCTCTTCGCCACCTCCGGGGCACTGAGGGTCGATCGACTCTGCCGCGATGCTCAGGACCGCGACGTCCCGCGCCGCGTCCATCGGTCGTGGCGCGCTCGTATCGGTCCATGCGTGCGCCATCCCCGCCCCGATCGCAGCCGACGCCGTCGCGGGCGCCGGGCCCGGTTGCAATCTTAACAACGGCCGGCCCAGCGCGCCCATCTCTCGCCCGGGGGCCGACGATGCGGTGACCCGCCGGTCCATCGCCGCGGGTATCCACACGACATGCGTCGCATCGTCGTCGTCGTCGTCGTTGGGGACCGCGGGGCTCGTACCGGAGCTCCTCCCGGCAGAGACGAAGGGCGCGAACGGACTAGTCCGAGGGATGTCCAACGCGCAGAGGACCGCCATGCTCAGCGCCCTCCTCGCCGCGGAACACGGCGACGATTCCCTCCTGCTCACCCGCGGCGGATCCACCCGCCGCATCACCGCCGGTCAGATGGACGCCCTCTTCCGAGCCGCGGACGCCGACGGCAGCGGCCGCGTCGACCGCGACGAGTTCGACAAGTTCCTCCGCTCGAGATTCTTCCTCGACCTCGAACCGCGGCACCCCATGCCGATGCTACACCACGTGGACGACAACAACGTCGACGAGATCCACACCAAGGCGGGAACTTCGTCATCTGGAGTCGACAACAACGTCCTCTACGCGGTGTTCCTGGCGCAGGCCATCCCCTTCGTCGGCTTTGGGTTCATGGACAACATGATCATGATCGCCGCCGGGGAATACATCGAGCGGAGCATCGGCGCGACGCTCGCGTTGTCCACCATGGCCGCCGCGGGGCTGGGTAACTTACTGTCCGACATCGTGGGCGTGGCGACGAGTAATAAGATTGAGGCGTACGCCGAACGCGCGGGTTTCAAGTCCCCGGTGCTCACGGCGGCGCAAGAGTCAGCCCGGGGTCCGAGGTTGGCGAAGGTGCTGGGTGCGATAATCGGGATATCCGTCGGGTGTCTGCTCGGGATGTTCCCGCTGCTGCTCCACGACGCGGACGAGGTGGCGCACGAGAAGGAGCGGGAGGAGGAGAAGCTGGCGCTGGCGAGGGCGAACAAATCTGTGGGGTGACGACCGGGTGATGACCCCGAGCGGGATCGCGTACTGTACTTAGTTAGAGCCTGTGTGAATACAAAGTAGACTTCTAGTTTTTGGCTAAGAGGAACGGGCCGGCCGAGCAACGGCGCCCTGTGTGGTCCCTCGACTAAAGCTAATGCGCAAGCGTGGGCCGCCGCCGCTTTAGCGGCGCCCACATGCGAGTCCCGGCGCCCGGCCCCTTGAAAAACACGGGGCGGGCGAGCCGGGTAGCGTACAGGTGTGAGCTATGCTACGTGTGCTAATTGTACAGTGTTAGACGACACCGCCGTCCTTCTCTTTCGCCGCTGTTGCCGTGCGACGAGTTTAGTCCGGCGGTTCGTTCCCGTCCTCTGCGTCGTCCTCGTTGCCGTCGTCCATGCGCCTTCGTTTGCGCCCGCGGGTTCCGACGCCGCCTGATTCGATGATACCTTCGTCCTCCTCTTCGGGTCCCGGGTCTTCGTCGACGTTTGGAACGCCGGGCCCGGCGTCCTCCGCTGCTGCCGGAACGTTCCGGGCTTCAACGTCCAACCCCCGGGGCCTCATCTGCACCCGTCGTCTGCGTTCCTTACGCCACCCCGCGACCGTTTGGTCTCCACGCGGCGCGAACCAACACACCCGGTCGAACAGCCGCGCGTGGTGGCGGTGGTGGTGTTCTCCTCGGGAATGGTTCGGGCCTGCCTCGTCCTCGGCGTTCTCATCGGCGGTCTCGGGTCGGTGTTCCGCCGTCCCAACCAGTTCAAGCGGGCAGAACGTCTGCAGCGCGAGATGCACCGTCTCCCGGTGACCGTCGTCGTACCTCACCGCGTGTGCTCCGTGGTGACCGACGTTCCCGCCCACGTTACGAAACTTCTCCACGGTGGCGGGGTAACATGCCCCGTCGGCGGGCCACGATACCAGCACCCGGAGCCCGGACGCGTCGTCGCCGCCGAGGGCCTCACCGCGTGATGCGAGCCAGTCCTCGAGCGGCGTCGTCGTGGAATACGAAGCGGCAGCATCTGGTCCTTCGTTTGTGACCGTGACCGGCGAATGAACGACGTCCACGTGGCGCATCCAGTGCCGCTGAGCCACGGTCACGGACCCGCCCGATGCCAGGTGGACGAATTCAGCGCCAGACACCGGACACTCCGGCCGGGATGAACCCTCGCCGTTCTCCTCGCACGCGTTCATCGTATCAGCCGAGTGCGTCAGCCCGAGGAGACGTACGGCGCCGATCTCGCGGGTGTACATGGCGTCGACGTGCGGCTCCATGAGCCCCAGCGGTGGGAACCAATCACAATCACCGCCGGCTCCGTCATTGTCGCGCCTGACTCGAACAAACACCCGCTCGGCGACGTGCTCCCGACCCACCGCGGGGCGCTCCGGGGCGGTCCCCAAAGGCACCTCGTTCGGGTCGAGCCACCTCGCGGACGTGTCGTTGGATCCGTCCGTACGTTTGGACAGCCCCGGGGTGGCGATGTTATCGTTCCTGGCGACCGGGTGCGATGCCCCGAGGGCGGGGAAGGCGGCGACGAACGCGGTGGATAATGGTGATTCACCGACGAGGACCGCGAGGTCCTCGTTCGACAGCTTCACCGCGTGTTCGGTGCCCCTGGTCTCCTCGTACGCGGCGTACGTGTGCAAGAGTTCCGCGGTGGCGATGCACGCGGCGTGATCGCCGGGACCCATGCACGCCACCCGCCCGCGAGGCGGGAGCGAGGGTGGCGAGGGACGAGGGCGACCAGTCACCGGAGAGATTAATTCAGCGACTGGCTCCGCGTCGGCGGGATTCGACGCGTCCGCGATCTTACGAAGGGAACGAGCGAGGAGACGCACGTCCTCGGCGCCGTATGCGGCCGCCACGCGACGCCACCTGACGTTCGATGATACGTCAAGGTCCAAACCGAGGAGTCCCAATCCGTGTACGCCGGCCCGGCGCCCGCCGCGCTCGGACCCCCCCGAATTTGAACTCGACGACTCCACCGGCGCCGTCGCCACCAACACGAACGCGAAGGATCGGCCGGTATCGAGCGACGCGGGGATCACGCGGTACGTCCACATCGTCCCGTCGGCGCCACGCTTGCGGCAGACGATCGTGTGTGCGAGGGGGCGCCTGTTCACTTCGTGCGCGGGGTGGCATTGCGTGGAGGCGAAAGCGTACGAATCCGGACGGACCCTCGCGGCGCGGTCAACGGCGGCGGCGGCGGACCGCACCCCGCCCACGTCTAGCTTCACCGCGATGCGGAGCAGGGATAGGAGCGTCTCGCATCGATCGCGGACGTTCATCGCGGCGTAAGCCTCGGACGCACTGCCGGGTGAGAGCACGGCGGGAGGAGGGTTCGAGTTTGGTAAGTCGTTCCCATCGCTTGGTGAGTTGTCGACTCCGGCGGCGACTTCCGCGGCGGCTGCGAGTCTCTCGCGACGAGCGAGGAACTCCTTAGCCGCCGCCGGGAAGTTACCCTGGCTCACGACGTCCGACCACGCGCCCCAATCCACGACGGCTCCCGGCAGAAGATTCGATAACGTCTCCCTCAGCAGACACGAGTGAGCGCACGCGAGGAAGGTTCCGGGGCCGCCTCCAGAGAGCAAGAGCTCCCGGTCGAGGTGCTCGACCCGCAGCCTGAGCGCGGCGGGTACACCCTGCGGCTGCGTCCCGCGTTCAGGCTTGGGTTCGTAGTACCCGAACAGGGACAGGGAGACGCCGCGGTCCGCGTGCCCCCCGATGACGCGGGTGACGAAATCCAAAAACATCGCGTGTTCGCGGCAGAGCAGTTGCCCATGCTCGAGTTCCTCGGGGCTGGATGAACTCGCGAGCATCATGGCGCGCAGCTCGTCCAGCGCCGCGGCGCGTGCGGATGAGCTTGCACAAAGCGCGGGCGGTACGTACAGCGGCGACGGGGCTCCGTCGGATCCCTCGTCCGGGGGTGGAAGCATCCGGAGTAACAGGAGGTCTCGGCCGGGTGTCGAATGCAAGGACGCCGCCGCGGACGATGACTCACCCACGGATGATGTCAATGACTCCCCCGCGTTCGAACCGAGGCGGCGTAGGATGGTCTCGATCCTCTCCCCCGCGTTCGCAGCGCGCCGACCTCCCCCGCCACCGCCCCACCCGCCGTCGAGGCGGCACGCCCCCAAACCGTCCCGCCACATCGCCTCTTGCCAGTGCCGCTCGCCTTTCCGCGCACCTTTCCGAGGACGGGCCACCTTGACGATCAGCCCGGTGGCGCGCCAGTCCCCGTGCCGAGTCGCCCAGCCGATGAACAGCCGCGTCAGCTCGCACCACAGACCGCGGCCCCGCGCGTGCGGCAAGGTGACCAGAAAGGGCATCTCGACGTATCGACCCAGAATTCCCTCACCGGACGCGGGGCGGACAAACGCCGCCGCCAGGAGCCCGCCGTCCTCGAGCCCGCGCAGGCACGCCACCTTGAAGGGTTCGGCTGAAGCTCGAGGACGAGGTGTTCTGTCGTCGTCGTCGGCCGCATCGATCGGGTCGTCATGAACCTCGGATGGGGGGTTCACGATCTGACTCAGCGCCTCGAGTTTGATCTGGGAGCGAATCGCTACGCTCTCTTCGTTGGTCAAGTCGGACACCGCGCACACGGCAAACACGAACCGTGAAGTCTCGGCGATCGGGCGGCGAGTCTTGACGCTCATTCCCGCGTCCAAGATGTGTCGGGGGGGATGTGTCGGGGGGTATCGTCGTGGGAATCCCGGTAGGTGACACCGGTGACACCTGACGGGTCGGGATAGGAAATCGGGCGACGCCGCGGCCACTCCACTCCGTCAGCGTCGAGTCCGATTGGACCTCGTACGACCCCGGTTCCGCCTTGACCGCGTTCGTGTCTGCGTCGGCTGGGTCCTGGTCCTCGCGCGCATTCACATCGACACGCGCGCCTGTCCGACCGCGCTCTTCCGCCGCCACCCGCCCGTCGCGAACCTCGGCGGGAGACGGGAACAGCCGAGGCGGGGGCTCCGCGGTCCACCGCACCGTCTCCAGGTCACCCCCCGCGGCGGCCCTCCGCTTCGCAGCCGGTGACCTGAGCATCTCGGCGACGCGGCGGTACTCCGCGCGATTGCGTAGCGTGGACTCCCACAGCTGTCGGAGCAGCGCGGACGCGCCGTTCCTGACGTCGGGTGAGGCGACGAGGGCGTCCAGCGTCGTCCGAGTTTCTTTCGCCGCGGATCTCGCCTTGGATTTTTGCCGACTCTCCGCCGGGGACGAAGAGGTTGACCTACGTTGGGTGCCTCCTCCCCGGCGCTCGGCGAGCCTCCTCGCCTTGGCCTCCTCGGTTTCACCCCAGGGCTTGAGTTTATCCAACACGGGCGGCGAAGGAACGTCGCCGCGGTCGTCGGGTGTCGGTTCAGAACCGGTTTGTCCCCCATCGCCCCCGTCTTGTCGCTTCCTCTTGGATCCGGTTTGTGGGTCAGTTCGTGGGTCAGTCCTGGGCTCTCCGTCGGTCACATTCACTGGCGCGAAGAACGTGGGCCACGGTACCGACCACGGCTTCCAAGGAGCTTCGTCCCCCCCTCCGCCGTCCCAGTTAGGTCGTACCCGCGGGTCCGGCGTCATGAGGGGGACTCGGCGATTGGGGTCCAGCCGGTGCTTGCTCCTCGGCGGCGGCGGCGCCGGTGTGTCCCGCGGGTTCACGGTATGCCTTAAACCCGTCAGCACCCTCCACGCCACCGCGACGCACGTGGGAACCACGCTGTTACCCACCGTCCTGCACCGGTCCATCTGTCGAGCCACGCCGAGCGCCACTTGCGTCCCCGCGCTCCACCCGGTTCCCGGTCCCTCTTCACCTGTACACAAAACACGCCGTCAATACAATTGCCCATGCAGACCATTGCCAAAAATTGCCAAAAGATTGCCAAAAATAAAAAAACGAACTCACCATCCGCCGGGTGTCGCCAGGACGCCCACAGATCGTGCGGCGCGAGGTGCCCGTTTCCGTCCACCACGTCATCGTCCAGGCACGTCCACCCCGCGGGTAACCCCATGAGCCACTCGGAAAACGCGGGGTTGAGGTGGAGCTTCGGTTCCGTCGCCTCGGCGTAGGCTCGGCCCTGGGGTTGCCTCGGTCGGGCGGGCGCGACGTCGCCGTGGAGCGCCCTCAACTCGCGCACCGCGACGTGTACGCTCAGCGGAAGCGCCACGGAGGTCTCCAGCTCGTTGCCGTCGACCGCCCGTGGCGTGGGCCAGCGCTCGCGGCGTCGGGGTTTGGGTATAGCGGGCGAATGTGTCGGGTCTTCCGCGGGGCGACCCGACGGGGTCGGGTCGCCGCCGCCGCCGCCGCCGCCGCCGGGGCGCGTGTCTTCATCGAGGTTTTCGCCGCTCCGCGCTCCGAGCGGCGACCGCGAGTGGGTGGTTCGTATCGTACTCGGTCTCGGGACGTCCGCAGTCGTCGTCCCGGGCCGGTCGTCGACCCTCTCCGCCTCCGCTTCTATCTCCTCGACTAATAAATCCAACACGTTTTGTACGGCGGCGTCGTCGGCGTCGCATCCTTCCGCGTCAAGTTCCTTTTGCTCGTTCGCTCCTCTCTCAGTCCCGGTCCGCGCGGTCGCCTGGTCCGTCCTCGTCGTGGTACCCCGTCGCGCGGCGCCTGGCGAGGCAGAACCAACGTTTTCGCTCGTGGGGCGCTCCCACATCAGCGGCTGCCACGCACATCCATCGACAATCATACCCTGCCTGATGCAGAGCCTGACAGACTCGCTCAACGCCGCGGTGGAGGATGTCGGCGACGTTCTCGAGTAGGACGTAAGGTGCGCGGGTTTCCTGTGCCAGGCGTACCACTTCGAAGAAAAGGCGAGACTGCTCTCCCTCCAGGCCGCGTCCAGTTCCGAGATCGCTGACGTCCGGGCACGGGAAGCCCGCGGCGATGATGTCGACTGGCTCGGCGCCGGGGATGTCCCACGCGGTGAGGGTCCTGACGTCGTCCCAGACGGGGGCGTCGGGGAGGTGTCCGGAATGCATTCGTGCTGCGGGGCGGGGATGCGGGGGGGATGTGGGGTCAGAGGGCGTGGGTCCGTGTGGGAGGTCGCGGGGTCTCGGGTGTCATCTTGTAATTGTCTGCGTCGGCGCTTTTTACGCGCTTTTTCAGGGTAATTAATGCGCGGTGGTGTTCAACAGGGTCGGGGCGGGTAGGGCGGGGTATCGGGGACGGAAATCTCACCTTTGAGAACCTCGACGCAAAAGGGATCGATCCTGTAGGGCATACGGGTGTAAGGCGGTTGAGTGTTTGCGTGCGGGATGGGTCACGGCGCGCGGAACACGGGACGGGCACGATGTCGGCAATCTCGGTTTACCCGCGCTGTGTGACGAAAAAGCGAGCGATGCAGTGCGTTCCGGGAATGTGTCGGGCGGGGGCGGGTGACTCGGGGAAATGCCGGGCGCGTCACGCACTCGCAGTAGACGATCCAGTGCACCCATCGCTTGAGCGAGAACTCGATGCCTCCGATGCCGGTGAATAGACCCTGCGTTCGAGACGGGGGAGGGGATGAGTCAGAATGCCGCGAAGCAGAAGGCGTTTGTCCAAAGGCAATCGCGAGGAGACGCACCAACCCATTTAGCTTCGCTTCTCCCTTAAAATCATCATTGAACAGGTCATTTGCACCCTCCATAGCACGGCGAAGTAATCCGGGGTACGTAACTCCGGGGGACGCGGGCGCGGACGCGCGACGCGTCCGCAAATACAGCGGACGAGTAACGAGAGCGGGCGCCAAAAAGCGGAGGAAATCGAGCGCAGCGGATCTGATACGCTCTTCCACGGTGGGAACTGACTGACTTTCATGATGACGAGATCAGATTCGGGAAGGGCAAAAGAGGCTTTTCCTTGAGAAAATGAATCCCCTTTTTCAAAAGAAAAAAAAAGATCTGTCCTCGTCAGGTTGAAGTTTGCGAAGATTGAGTCCTGAAGCGCTCTCAACCACGGAAATTCCTTCCGAAACGGAACACTATTCAGAACTGATATTCAGTCTGATTTTACTGCAGGTTCACGAACCGTCGCACCGAAAAAGTTGATCGAAAAGTTGACAATCCTCTCGAAAAATGGCTTTCCCGTCGCGTCTGGATGCGAGAGCGCGGTCTCGCGTGGAGACTCGCGGCCCCGTCGCGAATCCCGCTCACCGCGTCCCCGGTGCCCGTCCCCCCCCGGTTCAATCGAACGAGCATCCCCGGTCGCACTTGTACCTCGCGTCGTTCTTATTCACCATCGCCGACAGCGAGGTGTAAAATCCCGCGCAGATGGGCTCGGACGTGTAGAAGCCCGGCCGCGCGCGGTGCTCGGGCTGGACCGGATTATCGTCCTTCGCGGGGTTTGCCTTGGCGAACATGTACAGGGAGCGAGGGGGTATCCCGCCGACCCTCTTCCGGCCGTCTGAATCTTCGTTGGATGCCGCGCGGAACGCATCCACGCGACGCCTCAGCTCGCACCCGTACCCGCCATCACTCGAAGCGGCATCGGACCCGGCGGTGGACCCGGGGGTGGACCCGGCGGTGGACCCGTCCCCATCCTTGGATTCTTCACCCTTGGATTCACCGGCGCATCCCGCCCAGAGCTTCGCCTGCGTCTTCTTCACCAACTCGTGCGCCCACAAATCATTCGGAGCCGTCGCCGCCACCACGCTCGCATCCTCCGTCTCATCGCCCTTATCATCCAGCACGGAACGCGCCGTGCTCAGTCGCCGCCCCGCGCCGTGGCGTCCCCTCGTGTTGGATCGAACGTACTCCAGGTGCTGAAACCCGACGACGTCCGCCAAGCGAAGCCAAAACGAATCGAACTCCTCGGCGACTCCCACGACGTCGATCTCCTTCACCAGCTTCTCGAATCGCGCCCTGTCGCTGAGCGTCACCTTGCACGTCTCGTCGAGGGTCCGGTCCCCGCGCCTGGTCGATCCGTCGACGTCGAAGACCGGCAGTCGCGTCGCGCCCACCATGCACCGATCTCCGAGCAGCTCCCGCGTCTGAACGTCCGGCACGCGCGACGCCCACTCGGCGAACCCGTCGCCCCACAGCGGTTTGCCCTGGTTCGGGCCGGCGCCATCCTGCTCCGGCCTGATGTAATACTCGTAGAAGCTGCGGTACTGGGCCGTCGGGTCGCGGAGGAGCACGGAGGAGGAAATCTCGCATCCGAGGTGCGAGTGCGTCGCGCGGAGCTCCTTGAGATCCTTCATGACGACGTTCTCGAAGGCATCGGTGGCGCCCCACTCGTTGCGGATCTCCACGATGATCCGCGGTCCCTCGCCGGACGCGATGCGTGCGGGGTCGACCGCGGCGTCCTTGAAACGGGTCACCACCTCGCGCCAGTCCTTCTCCCTGAAGCCGTAGTGGCACATCGGGAGAAACTCGAAATCACCCATGGCGACCTGCTTGTCGAAGAGGAAGCGGACGGTGGTTCCCGCGGCTTTGCTGACGTGTCTGAACACGTGCAGGGAACATCCGGGGAGTTCCCTGGTGCGCAAACCCGCGGACGTGCCCTTGTGCGGGGAGTAGCCCGCGGGTGGATACCGCCTGGGCATCGAGGGGGGCGCGTCGTCTTTTCCATCGATCACAGCTGTGGACCCCGAGGGAGACGGATCGCTGGGCGATGGCTCCGACCGCGGGTGAAGGACCGCGGGATGCCACGCGGGGTGGACGCCGCCGGGCGCGCGCACCCCAGAGATGGGCGCCGCCGCAGACGCCAGCAGCAGCGCGAGGAGTGCCACCGCGCGCATCGAGATCTCAACACGAATCCGAGGGACGAAATGGCGACGATAGCACTCTCGAGTCTAATATTTCACTTCAATTCGGTTGACACTGACATCGCACCCACCCGTCAACCTCTACTTTCGACTCACCAGCGTCACCGCCGCGGTCAACGGCGTGAGCCTCCCGCTCGTCGCCAGCGGCTTAAACTCCCGCGTCCCGCTGTCGTACTTCATCGTGCTGTCCACGCCGTCCAGACCCACGCTACCGGGCCCGCCGGCTCCGTGAATCTTGACAAGTCTAGCGTCTGCGTCGTCGACGCCCCCGTCGCCCGATACCAACGCGTACAACGCCCTGTACTTGTGCGGACTGGTGTTCTCCCTGAACAGAATGACAAATACGGTGGCGACGTCTGGCGCGACCGCGTCGAGGGCCGTCAGGGCATCGTCCAGGTTAGCCTTGTTGGCGGCGCCCGCGAGGCACACGTGGCACAGCGCGTTTCGCACCAGCTTTTTATTCGACAGCTTGGAAGCAGCTCGGAACAGTTTCGGGTCGGAGGTGAGCGAGCTCGGGGGCTTGGCGCCCTGCCTGTTGGACCCGATGGCCGCGGTGAGCGCGCCCATCTTGCGCTCCCTCGCCTTGGCGGCGGCCGCCGCGGACCGCTTCTTCACCTCGGACGTCCCGACTCGTGGAGCCATCTTTTTCATCTGCTCTGAGCCGACGCCCCAAGCGCCAGACGGTATACCCACCCTCGACGCGTCATCCCACGCGCCGAGGTCCACCCACATCGCCTCACCCTTCTTCTTCGGGGACTTGTTTTTGGCGTGTAGTGCACTTGCGTTCTTCTTGGATGGGGCGCTCGGGGACGCGAGTTGGGCAGCCAGCACGTGGTCGGGGATGTGGACGCCGGCGGCGCCAGTCGCCAGACCCGGGACCCCCCACTCCTTCTCCACGATCGTCTCCTCTGCCTCTGTCGGTTCGACGTTCTCGATACCCTCGCCAGTCTCGTTGGCGACCACCCCGAACCACGTCGGAAACGCATCGGGTGGCGTATCAAGCGCATTGACCTCCCCGAGCGCATTGACCCCCCCGAACACGATTGAGTCGTCGTTCGGCTCGCCGGGTCCCCACCCGCCGTCGGCGCTCCCGGTGCCGTCGCCGAGCTCCACCTTCGCGTGCCGAGTCTGCCCGGGCGCGAAACCGGCAACCTTGGGCAAAGGAGCCGGACTCCTCCGCGGCGGCATACCCGCCGACTCGTCCATGGAGCTGACGTCGAGCCGCGAGCGCTGTTGATCGATGTACGCGGCAGCCGCTCCGACGCTTTCCTCGGCGTTGAAGAGCGCGGCGGCCGCCGTCACCGACCGCCTGTGCGCGTCCGGGTCGTGCGTCGCGACTCGTGGAATCTTGAGCTGTGGGATCGCCGGGCTGGGTTTGTGTGGACTGACTCTACGGGTGGTACCCGGGGGTGTACCCATCGCGCGGGGGTCGATGCCGTGGGCGGAGACCTCAGTCGGGACGGCGAAATCGTCGTCTTCATCGTCCAGAACTTGAGCGGGTTCCTCCCTCGACCACTGCCCGCGGCCGGGTTTGAGGGTGGCGACGCGGGGTAAGGGCGCCTCCCGGGTTTCCATGGACGCGCACACCGGTGAAGCCACGATGGGACCCATGGGACTGTTAGGTGACTTCAGCTTGAGCGGCCTTCTCACTCCGGTGTTCGTCGGGCTCGGTCGTTTCGTCGGTGACGCCGCCGCGGCTTCCTTCTTGGACGCGAAGAACCTCATCAACGCCTCCTTACCCGCGGCGCGTCGTCGCTCCCCGAACGCCCTCGCCTCCTCCGCGCGCACCTGCTCAATATGACGCTTCCGCGCGTCGAGCACCATCCTCGCCGCGACGTCCCCGCCCCGTACGCCCGGGGTCTTCACCGGCGGTGACGGAAGGTCAAGGTCGGATGCCACACGTTTTTGTTTTGTCGGCGACGGCTGGACGGATCCGAGCACGACGTCGCTCCCTTCCCTCGCCACGTCCTCCACGAACCCGTCGTCGTACCCCCCGCCGCGGGTACCGAGCAGAAAGTCGCTCGCGTTGACGGAGCTGGACACGGAGCTGGACACCATCGTCCTCGTTACATCGTCGTCGTCCTCGTTTAAATCATCCGTATCGTCGTCCTCGAGGGGTAGACCCGCGAGTTGTGTGAGGACGTCGCGCTGCGCCGCCTCCGCCGCGGACGGGATCGGCTGCCACGTGGCATCATACGATGACCCCACATCGTCCTCACCCGAGTAAGACGTGGAGAACCGGCTCCCGCGTTGCTGTCGAAGCGGCGACGTCGTCGGCGTGGACGCCGGAGAATTGGACAACGACCGATCAAACGATTCAGCCGACGGGAGATTAATCCGTCCCAACTCCCTCGACCCCACGACGCTTTCACTTCCGTCGACGCTCACATCACGCGTGTGCACGGACACGGCCGTTGACACGCCCGCGAGGTGGTCGTCGCGAGCCTCGGCCATGAGCGCGTCGAGAACGTCGGCTTCGGCGGCGTCCATGGGCGGATCGGGATTGTCGTCACCGTCTTCTTCTTCGTCGTCGCTCGGCGGGGGTGGAACGAAGGAACCGGTCATGGACGCTCTGGCGACGTTCGAGGTCTCTCCGACGACCATCGCTTCGCTCTCGGACGGCGTGAGGGACGCGCGGAGGCTCGCGAGGCTCGCGCGAAGGCTAGCCGCCTCTTCCAATAACTCGCCAGTCGCCGCCGCAGCCTCCGCCGCCGCCGCTGCGGCCATCTCCGCGCGTTCCCGTGCGGCGTTCGCAGCCTTGACCTCCGCGGGGCTCGCCCTGAACTTACTTACGGGTTTGATCGGGGACGCCGGGTGTATCTCCGTGAGGGAACGCGAGAGCCGAGTGACGGACGACGACGCCGCTCGCGATGACCTCGCGGATGATGGCGGGGGCGGCTTCGTCGGGGATAGCAGCGACGGGGATGGCTCGTCCCCGGGGGGGCCCGAGTCGGCACCTGGATGCGCTCCGTCTCCGGGTCCCACGTCATCACCCTCCCCTCCCTCTGCTGCGTGGTACGTGCGTGCGTGGTCGCGGAGGTAGTGCGCGTAGATGGAGGATAGGATGCGATGGGGTGCGTCCGTATCGCGCGCTTTCCAATCGTTGAACCCGCGCTCGATGGCAGCCATCGCGGGGGCGCACTCCACCATCAGGCCGGCCCTGTCCAGCGCCTGCGCCAGGGACCCGTGGTCGAAGACCTCGTCCGCGGTGGCGTCGCCCGGCGCACCGAGCGCGGTCCCGTCCGCGCGCCGCTCGAGCTCGATGAGCGACCGCGCGAGCAGGTCGCCGTCGAAGAGGTCGTCGGCGTGGATGGGGTCGCGGGATCCGACGAGGCGCGCGAGCCAGACCAGCAGGGGTTGACCGCCGGCTCCCGCGGCCGGGTGGTGTCCCGACGCCGTTCCGGCGCCGCCTGATGCGTCGGGGTCGCTCATATCGCGCCCGTCGCCCGGTCCAAGGTGCGCCCCAGATTTGAACAGAAGTCAACAAACAGAAAGGTCGACGAGAAAAGAGTCCAAAAGACTCGCTGGCACAGCGGAGCAGTCAGAACGAATGGCAAACTTTCGAAATAGCAACAAAAAGAAACGGGCAAACAGTCTGGATCTCTCGAAAAATAAAAAAATCTCCAAAAGGTTCTGGGTGATGAGCTGGGCGTGACCTTTCGCGAAAGGACACGGGGCCGAATATCTCATTCAACAACCGCACCAAAGGCTCACCCGCGACGCCTCTCTCGTTCGCCACGACGCGCGATGGAGGGCCAGGATGCGAGTCCGATACTCTACGTCAACGGCAAGCGTCACGTCATGCCGCAGGGCAAGGCTGAGCAGACGCTGCTCGCCTACCTCCGAGGTGCGTGCCTCCCGAACTTTTCCAAAAACACGTCATCGCGACACTAAACACCACCCGAGCGTCGCGCCGGCCCCGTCCCGGTCCGTCACCGTCCCACACTCACATCTCCCCGCTCCCGCTTCATTCGACACGCAGGCTTAGGGCTGAACGGCACCAAGCTCGGGTGCGGCGAGGGCGGATGCGGCGCGTGTACCGTCATGCTCAGCGATTACGACCGCGCCAAGGGCGAGGTGAACCATCGCGCCGTGAACGCCTGCCTCACCCCGCTCTACGCGTGCGAGGGGACGCACGTGATCACCGTGGAGGGCCTCGGGACCAAGCGCGGCGGCCTCCACCCCGTGCAAAAGGCCCTCGCGCACGCGCACGGCTCACAGTGCGGCTTCTGCACCCCAGGCTTCGTCATGTCCATGTACGCCCTCCTCAGATCCAAAAAGACCAAACCGACCGAACTCGAGATCGAGGAAGCACTGGGAGGTAACCTGTGCAGGTGCACGGGGTACAGGCCCATCCTGGAGGGATTCAAGACGTTCGCGAGGAACGCACCGGACTCGGCGTACTCCGGCGAGACCATCAACGGACACACAAACCAATCCAACGGCACCGCCGCGAATGGCACCCACGCAAACGGCGATTCAAAGGGCGCTCCCATCTGCCCGTCCACCGGTCAGCCGTGCACCAACGGCTGCGGTTCAACCCCGGCCGCCAAGGCTCTCGGCGCGGGCGAGGACGATCCAGTCACGGCTGTCCGCGAGCCCATCTTCCCGCCCGAGCTCAAGCGTCGGATCCCGTCGGCTCTGACGATTCCTGGCGCCGTCGCGTCGTGGCACAGACCGATTACCCTGGCCGGGTTACTCGCGCTCAAGAAGGCGCATCCCGCCGCCAGGCTCGTGTGCGGCAACACCGAGGTTGGCGTGGAGGTCAAGTTCAAGAACGCGCGGTACCCCGTCATCGTCGCGCCCACGCACGTGCCGGAGCTCACCGACGTTTCCTTGTCCCCCGACTCCTCTCGCTTGGTCATCGGCGCGAGCGTGACGCTCACAACCTTACTCAACACGTGCGAGTCACTGACGAACGAGCTCGGGGCGGTACGGACCAGCGGGCTGGTGGCGATCAAGGAGCAGCTGCGTTGGTTCGCCGGTCCGCAGGTGAGGAACGTGTCCAGCGTCGGTGGCAACGTGTGTACCGCCTCGCCGATCTCCGACCTTAACCCGCTGTGGATCGCGTGCGGCGCCGAGTTCGAACTTGAATCCCTCGACGCCGGCACGAGGCGCGTCCCGGCCAACGAATTCTTCCAGGGGTACCGATCCACGGCGCTCAAACCCGACGAAGTTCTCCGATCCGTCATCTTACCGTTGACGGAAAAAGGTGAGTACGTTCGCGAGTTTAAGCAGTCGCACAGGCGCGAGGACGACATCGCCATCGTCACCGCGGGCATGCGTTGCAAGTTCGACATAATCGATAACGTCCCGCACGTCGCGGACATCTCGTTCGGGTTCGGAGGCATGAGCTTCAAGACGGTGACGTGCCCAAAGACGCGAGCGGCGCTGGTGGGTAAGCCGTGGACGGACGATACGCTGAAGCTGGCGCTTAAGACTCTTCCGGAGGACCTCCCGATGTCTCCAGACGTGCCAGGTGGCATGTGCGAGTTCCGCAGGTCCCTCGCCAACTCGTTCCTGTTCAAGTTTTACGTCGACTGCAGCAGGCGGCTCGAGGCGGACGGTTTAGTGAGCGACGCCGTGACGGCTGCGGGTCTGGACCGAAGCGACCTCTCCGCCGCCGATAGGTTCCACAGACCTTTCCCCACCGGTGCGCAGTACACGCAGGTGCAAGGCGGCACCACGGTGGGCCAACCCACGATGCACCAGTCCGCGGAGGTCCAGGTCACCGGCGAGGCTGAGTACGCCGACGACATCGCCAAGCCCGTGAACATGCTCCACGCGGCGCTCGTGCTGTCTACGGTGCCCCACGCTAAGATTTTGGAAATCGACCCGGGGCCCGCGCTCGCCGTGCCGGGCGTCCAGGGCTTTTTTTCCCATCAAGACGTCCCGAACAACGTCATCGGGCCCGCGGTGCTGGACGAGGAGGTGTTCGCGTCCCAGTACGTCACCTGCGTCGGGCACCCCGTCGGGATCGTGGTCGCGGATACCCAGGACATCGCGCTGGAAGCTTCCAGACTCGTCCGGGTGAAATACGAGACGCTTCCGGCGATTTTAAACATCGACGAAGCCATCGCGGCCGATTCGTATCACACCTGGCCGGGGTTCACGGACCACGGCATCGAGGACGGGGACGTGGACGCCGTCATGGCCGAGTGCGAGGCGGCTGGGCGGACGGTGACCGGCGACGCTCGATGCGGCGGCCAGGAACACTTTTACCTCGAGCCGATGGCCAACCTGGTGTGGTGCGGCGACAACGACGACCTCATCACCATCTCGTCCACGCAGGCGCCGCAGAAGCACCAGAAGCTCATCTCGTCCGCGCTGAAGATACCGTGCAACAAGGTGGTGTGCAAGACGAAGAGGCTCGGCGGCGGCTTCGGGGGTAAGGAAACCAGAGCCGCGTTTCTCAACGTCTGCGCCGCGGTGCCCGCGTATCACATGCGTAAGCCGGTGTCCTTGGTGCTCGACCGGCATATCGACATGGCCATCACCGGGCAACGGCACGCATTCCTTGGCAAATACAAGGTTGGGTACTCCCCCGAGGGTAAGATTTTGGCGCTGGACATGACTTTATACAACAACGCCGGTAACTCACTGGACCTATCCGCGGCTATCATGGACCGAGCCCTGTTTCACAGCGACGGCGCGTACAAGATCCCGAACGTGCGCGTCACCGGAAAGTGCTGCAAAACGAACTTGCCGTCCAACACCGCGTTTCGGGGTTTCGGCGGCCCTCAAGGTGTCATCTTCGCGGAGATGTGGATGGATCGGGTGGCTCGAAAGTTGGGAAAACCGGCGGAGACGATTCGGCACTTGAACCTCTACGACGAGGGCGAGACGTGCCACTTTGGTCAGGTTATGGAATCCTCGCAGTTACGCGCGTGCTGGGACGAGGCTGTGGCCAAGGCTGACATCGAGACGCGAAGAAGCGCGTGCGAGGCGTTCAACGCCGCGCATAAGCACAGGAAGCGAGGGCTCGCGGCGACGCCGGTGAAGTTTGGAATTTCCTTCACCGCGCTGTTCATGAACCAGGCTGGCGCCCTGGTGCACTGCTACTTGGACGGCACCGTCCTCGTCACCCACGGCGGCGTGGAGATGGGCCAGGGCTTGCACACCAAAATCGCGCAGATCTGCGCCAAGGAGCTGGGCATCGAGACGGATTCCGTGTACATCGCGGAAACTTCCACCGATAAGGTACCCAACTCTTCGCCGACGGCGGCGTCCGCGTCGTCCGACCTGTACGGCGCCGCGGTCACGGACGCGTGCCGCCAGCTCAACGAACGACTCGCGCCGATCAAGTCAGCGCTCGGCCCAGAAAAGTGTAAAGACTTCAAAGAAGTTTGCAACGCGGCGTATTTCGCCAGAATCGATTTATCCGCGCACGGGTGGTACACCACTCCCGATTTGGTCTGGGAGTGGGACGGGAGCAAAGGCCGGCCTTTCAACTACTTCTGCTTCGGCGCCGCGGTTTCCGAGGTTGAGATTGACGCTTTGTCCGGGGACGTCAACTTGTTACGGACGGATATCGTGATGGACTGCGGTGATTCCATCAACCCCGCGCTGGACGTCGGTCAGGTGGAGGGCGGGTTCGTGCAAGGACTAGGGTGGGTCGCGCTCGAGGAGTTGAAGTACGGGGACCCAGACCACACATGGATCAAGCCCGGGACGCTGTTCACCCAAGGGCCGGGGACGTATAAGATCCCGACTGCGAACGATATTCCGCTCGAGTTCAACGTCACGTTACTGCACAACGCGCCGAACCCACGCGCGGTGGCGAGCAGCAAAGCCGTGGGGGAACCGCCGTTTCTGTTGGCCAACAGCGTGTTCTTCGCCATCAAAGACGCCGTGTGCGCCGCGCGGGAAGGTAACGGGCTCGACACGGACATCACGATGGATTCACCCGCCACGCCGGAGAGGGTCCGAATGGCGTGCGGCGGGCCCATCTCGGACGTCTTTTACGATTCCACGAACGCCCCAGCCTACCGCGCCAAGCTCACGTGCTGATCGATGACGTCGACGCGATCTTCGCGAGGTATGATACTCGATCGTTTGTTCGTTAACTTCGTAACTCTGTAAAAAGCATGACTGTAGACTAAGACTCTTACGAGAACGCGTTCGTTCCCCGCATCACGCCGCCCGTCTCCGTCATCACGCGCCAAACAGACCGCCCCCCGAACCGGGTTTATCTTCCTCCACGCGCTCCGCCTCCGCGAGCGCCTGCGACTTGAGCAGCGCCCGCGCCGTCGGCCTCGAGCTCGGATCCTCCCGCATCATCCCGCAAATCATCTGTTGGAAAGAAACCGAAAAACCGACCAGAGCCGGAATCTTACCCTGTCTCAGCGCCTGGTACTCATCCCCGTGCGAGGGCAGCGGAGAGCCGCACGCGAGCTCGTACGCGGTCGCGCCCAGGGAGAAGATATCCGCCCGGTCGAGCCCGACGAAATCGCTGGGAAGGCTCAGGTTAGGCCCCGACAGGTTAGACACACCAGCCGATCCGAACGGCCCGCTGCACATCGCATCCTCCGTCGGCGATTCCGGCTCCATGGAATTATCTTGATCGTATCCCCCATCCCGTCCTCCTTGCCCGTCATCGGCGCCGCCGCGAATCGAACCCTTGACCCTAACCTCGCCGCGCAGCAGCTCCGGCGCGAGGTAACGCGCGTCGCCCTCCTCGGCGGAGATCGCCGATCGAGCCGAATTATTCGCGCCGAAGCTCTGGTTACCCACGCCGTCCACGGGCGCGGCGCGGCCCCAATCCCCGAGTTTGTACACGCCGCCCTTGACCAGGATGTTCTCCGGCTTGACGTCCAGGTGCGCCACGTTTCGCGAGTGCGCGCACGCCAGCGCCGCCGCCATCTGTCGAAGCAACGCCGCGATCTTCGCCTCGCCGAACTTGGCGTCGCTCGCGCGTCTCTGCGCCGCCACGTCATCCGGGTCGTCCCTCGCCGCCCTTAATAGCTCACACGCGCGATGCTGCATGGACGACAGGTTACCGTCGCAGAGCTCGAGCTGTATGAAGAGGTGGTCGCCGTCGCGATCTCGTTCGGTCCACGCTCCAAAGTACCGCACCACGTTGTCGACGCCGGATCCCGTATGGGAAGATAGAGCCGCCATGGCTTGTACCTCGCGATACGCCTCGAGACGCTCGCGTTCCGTCTGGAGCTTACGCTCGGTGCGCTTGACCGCGTACATGGCGCCGTCCAGGCGGTTGATGACCCGCATCACCTTGCAAAACCCGCCTCTTCCGATGTTGCCGAGGTCCACGAAATCCGCCCGAAATCGCGACATGGTGGCGAGTTGCGCGGCGGTGATGTGCGCATCCTTGCCGCCGACCCTGGCGTGCGCGGGTACCTCCGCGGGCTGCTCATCGTCGTCGAGGAATGCGTTGCGGTGGCACGGCGGGGACTTGGCCGCCTTGACGATGCCGGAGCGGGAGGGCGCGCGCGGCGGGGGCATCCGGAACAAACCTTCGCGTTCGGCTCCGTTTGAGTTTGAGTTGTCGTTGGCGCGTTGGAGAAAGTCGCCTTGCGACAGCGGTTGTTGCGAGCTTCCGCCCCAGTTCTGGGACATGGGCTGGGTGTTGGGAGGCTGCGATCCGAGCTGGGACTGGTCGGGTTGCGACGGCGTCGGGTCGTATCCGAACCTCGGGCGCTTGTGCCGCCCCGGGCTCAAGTTCGCCGGGGATCTCAGCTGACAGTTCTCCTTCTCGTTGGGGTCGTAGACGCACGCGAACTGCGCTTCTTGCGGTGTGATGAAGTCCGGGCCGCCGAACCCTTGGGTGCCGAGGCCCTGAGACATGGGGATCTGCTGCGACATCGGCCCCGGGCCGCTGCCGTTGCCGCTCGGAGCTGGGTCGGTGTTGTTGTTCACCCCGGGTTGCGTGCTCTGGCTGGCGTATCCGGGAAATTGCGATGGACCGCCCGGGGTCTGCATGGCCATGCCGGAGAGGGACTTGGCCAGCGGGGTGACCCCGGTGCTGGGCAGCACCGACCGCTGCTTCAGCCGGAGGTTCAACGGGAAGTTGCTCATGCCCGACGTGTCTCCCGTGTCCTCCAAGACTGTGGGGGGGGGAACGGCAAGTCCGAGAATCTAGGGGTGCCAACAACAGACGCAGTTTTTTCAAAAAATAGTTCAGAAGCGCGCCACGCGCTGACAAAATGTTGAGAACTGCCTTCGTCGCTGGCACCAACATAATGAGGAGGCGCAGGGCGACCGCGGGGGATGATGAGACCGAACGAGAGAAGGATGAGGCGAAGAGCGCTTCATCCGGCGGTTCACCTCCCTGGTCGGCGCTCTCCCTGGTCCTCATCGTGGTCGTGTTCGCCGTCATCGGCAGGCTCGGCCGCGACGCCGTGACTCGGAGCCTCGGGAAATGGGGAAACCTCGGGAGATCGATCAGCCCCTTCTCATCGTCACCGAGCGGCGTCACTCGACTGGTGACCGCCGAGGAGCTCAGCCGCCACGACGGGGTCCAGGACCCGACCCTGTGGCTCGCCATCCTCGGCGAAGTCTTCGACGTGACCAAGGGCGAGCGGCACTACGGCGCGGAGGGCGGATACAAAGGCTTCGTCGGGAAGGACGGCACCCGCGCGTTTCACACCGGTCACTTCAACACCCCCGAGGGTCTCACGCCGGACATGTCGGGGCTGCCCGACGCCGCGCACCTGGCGATACGCGAGTGGGCCGACTTCTACGGGCGCGACTACGCGTACGTGGGCAAGTTGGCGCCCGGATTCTACTACGACGAGCGAGGGAAGGGGACCGAGGGAAAAAGGAACTTTGAAGCCGCCGTCGCGAGAGCAAGGTCGGACAAGGCAAACGCCGTCGCCAGGGACGCCGCCTTCCCCGCGTGTCGCGCGCGGTGGAGCCAACAACACGGCGGGGAGGTGTGGTGCGACGCGAACACGGGGTACCCACGGAAGGACGTGAGTCACGTGAACGGTAAGCCGAGGGTTCGGTGCGCGTGCTTCCCCGATCCCGGCTTCTCGGATCAAAGGCAACTCTACCCGGGGTGTCCAAACGACGCCAGACGGTGCGCGACGTGAGGCTAATAAGGCTAAATAGCGTAGACAATAGAACAGAACAACGCGTGGGCATTAAAACAGCGAATAGTGCTAGCCATCAGACTCGAGTACTCGACGCTGCCGGTAAAATGGGGAGAGATTCGTCGATGAAATCAACGTTTACGCATCCATCTCGACGTTCTCAGTCTCCACGGCGGCACCCTCAGCCTTGTACGCGTCGAGGTCGTTGTCCAGGGCGCTGGCATCCATGTTCGCGTCGCCGTCCGCGTCAGCGGCACCACCCTCGGCGGCCTCATCCGGCTTGGAGCCGCCGCGGGGCCTCCGCTCGCGAACCGGCGCGTTCTCGTCGCGGGGCTGGGGGCAATCCCTGGCCCAGTGTCCGGATTCACCGCACCGGTTGCACTTGTCGCCGCTGCGATCACGAACGGGCGCGTTCTCGTCGCGGGGCTTGGGGCAATCCCTCGCCCAGTGTCCCGACTCGCCGCACCTGTTGCACTTGTCGTCAGGGCCGGGCTCACGTCGCTCGCGCTTGGGCCTGTCGCGGCGGTCGTGCTCGTCGCGGAATTTGCCGCCGCGTTCGCGGGGTCCACGATCGCGGTCACGATCGCTGCGGTCGTTACGCCCCCGGCCGAGGCCGACGGCGGACGGGCACTCCCTCGCCCAGTGTCCCACGCCGCCGCACTTGTTGCACTTGTCATCGCTGGACGCGGGGTTGCCGCGGGACGGGGGACCGCGGCGGTCATCGCGGTCGCGGAAGCCGCCGCCGCCGCCGCCGTTTGCGGAGTCTTCGCGATCTTCGCGAATGAGGATGTTGCGACCGTCGAGGTTGGTGTCGGAGAGCATCTCGACGGCACGCGCGGCTTCGTCGATGGTGGACATCTCGACGATGCCACAGCCCTTGGAGCGGCCGCCGGGTCCGCCTTCGGTGAGGATCTTGGTGTGGACCACGTCGCCGGCTTGGCGGAAGTGGTCTTTGAGGTCCTGCCACGAGACGCGCCAGGAGAGGTTGTGGACGTAGAGGCGGTTGGTGGAGATCTCGATGACTTCCTCCTCGTAGTCGCCGCCGCGGGAGCCGCCGCGGTCGTTGCGGCCGTACGGGTCGTGGCGGCCGGAGCCTCCGCGGCGTCCGCGGGATGGGCCGTAGCTCATGCTTTGGTGTTCTGTCGAGTAATAGATCGCGCGGATTGTCAGCGATGATTGCGCGGGAGAGTCACGGGGACGCGATCGGGACGTGTCGACGCCGTTGGAGCGCGACGCGTTCATGCCGGGGTGGCGTGACGCGTGTCACGGGTATGAAGATGCGAATGGACGGCTCGAGGGGCACGCGCGATCCATGACGTCGCGACGGGGACGCGCGACGTCTCAGATCGGAAGCGCGCTTCTCGAGCCACCACGAGGATCATTTGGCAATTGCCAACAAATATCGCACGATCTTTGACCTAGGCGCGGTGATCGGGACGCGTCGGGGGGTGCGAAAGGCGTCGTGAGGCGGTGGGTACCACGACCGGGTCATCACGCGAGTTCTCACCTGTGTGGGTGTCGGTGCGAAGATCCAAACGAGCGGATCAGCCCCTGTGAGTTGTGCCGATCGTGGAGTGTTTTTCTCGGAGTCGTGAAAGCCCGCGCTCTGTGAAATGTAACGCATGTTTCTCGGTTCACGACCAAAAATCGGACGTTTTGATCTGGGCTCATCCAAAGCCACACAGGAGGGGTTTGCCGTGGCCATTGATGGTCCATTGATGGGGGCGTCGGCGGTCGGTGTCGCCTGGTCAACCGCCCACGCTCTCCTCTCGGCGAGCGCGGGCGCGACCCCACGCGCGCGCACACCCACACTCTCTCTCAGCGGCTCCCACCGCGGTCCGGCGTGTCCCACGGCCGCTAACCCGGCCGCATCTCTCGTCGGCGGCGGCACCAGGGCGCTCGGCAGTGCACATCGCCATCCTTGGTCGACATCCTCGGCGTCCGCGGACATGGGGAAGAAGGCCAGACCGCGATGCGCGTCGTGCGGAACCGAGTACAAGCAGAAGGGCGACAAGTCGCGGTTCTGCTCCGTCAAGTGCGCCGCGACCACCGGACCTTCCACCAACATCGCCAAAAAGGACTACGGGGACGTCCCACCCGCGTTCGCCGGTGCATCCGTCGCAGCCAACGCCGCCGCCAACTCGAACGGCGGCTACAACAGCGACGTCTCGTCGTCATCCAGCGACTTCCAGTGGGACGGCTTCGGCGTCGGCAAGGGCAGCAAGGGGGGCAAGGGCAACCGCAAGCGAAAGAAACGAGCCAAGAAAGCCGCGAACGACGGAGCCAGGCCCGTGGAGGAAGATCCCAAGTGCGTCGCCGTTCTCCACCTGTTGGATCGCACGTGTTCAGTCATCACGGGACCGGGACGCGCCATGGACGAGGCTGTGGCGCAGTGCGCGTCATGCGACGTCATCGCGGTGGACTGCGAAGGCGTTAACATGAGCCGAGTCGGACCCGTCACGCTACTGCAAGTCGCAACCGATACCGACGCGTACCTCTTCGACGTCCAAGCGATGGGCCGCGCGTGCTTCGAGATGGTCTCCGACGCCGCCGTCACGAACGGTGCGAACCTCAAGTCCGTGCTCGAGGACCCGAAGGTTGTCAAGCTCATGTTCGACTGCCGCGTGGACTCGGACGCGCTGTTTCATCAACACGGGGTGTCTCTCCAAAACGTCTTTGACGTCCAGCTGGCGGATGTCGCCGCGCGCCGACGTAACCACCACGCCGTCTCCTTACTCAGCGGCATGCCCAAGTGCGCCGCGCGGTGGCTGCCCAAGGGTGCGAACCAGGCGGAGGCTAACCTGGCGGCTAACGACGGCAAAGGAGGTTTCGACCCGAGCGCGCCCCCAGACGCGGTTTCAATCGCCAGGGTGACGGAATACCTCAAACGCAAGGTTAAGGAGCAGTACGCGTCGAATTTGGGCGGTGACGGCGAGCTGTGGGCGCGACGGCCGCTCGCGGAGGACGTCAGGCGGTACGCGGCGCTGGACGCGTGGCTGCTGAAGGAGATTTACGCCGCGATGGAGCACGGGGAGGTGCTGGACGAGGACTGGCGGGTCCGGGTGGTGAAAGAGAGCGACCGGCGCGTGGGCGAGTACAGGGATCTGACGGAGCCGATCATGCAGTTCAGGAGCCAGGAGCGCGCGCAGGCGCCGGATCTGTGACGACTAGCTAGTGTTGTTTGACGCGTTGTTAGTGGTGTTGAGATTGCCGAGTTGTGATTTGATTGATGATACGTTCGCTACTTCTTGCACTCCTTGCACCTATGACGCAAACGACCGTGCTCGCATATTCCACCCCCACCGCACTCCTTGCACCGATAGCGCTCACGACCGTGCTCGCAGATTGATCCCCCACCGCACTCCTTGCATATAGAGCGCCGACGACCGTGCTCGCAGATTCCTGCACCACCGCACTCCTTGCAGTATTGGCGCTGACGACCGTGCTCGCAGATTGTTGCACCACCGCACTCCTTGCACTTAGAGCGTATACGACCGTGCTCGCAGATTTGTGACCCGCCGCACTCCTTGCACTGAGAGCGCG
>Ga0209631_10001520_pt1 | contig 29658 bp, 34 predicted proteins | sample COG_08_FD_184752 | JGI IMG/M metagenome (GOLD analysis project Ga0209631, IMG submission 184752) | Pelagic Microbial community sample from North Sea - COGITO 998_met_08 (SPAdes) (version 2) | ecosystem: Environmental > Aquatic > Marine > Neritic zone/Coastal water | place: Helgoland, sampling... | reverse complement strand
CTTTATCCAAGCCTTTAACATAAAACCTTTAAAATTTTTCTGACCTTTTTTCCAATCACCGGTTTCACTTAAATCTATTTCTTCTGCATATCCTTTATCAACATTATTCACCCACTGCCTAAAAGTATCACCCTCAGTTTTATTACGAAATGGTATTTTAGGAACATCTTCAATATCAACACACCCAGTTTTCCTAATTGCCGTTTCAAATTCTTCCACACCTATTCGAGCTTTGTTTGTCGATACCCCCTCAAAGTATGATTGACCCCTTTTAACCTCTTTCTTATCTCCTTGTTGATCATATAGTACAGGTACTGCTGCCCATATTTTTGCCAATTTATCACCTAATTTTTTACAATCCCAATTTTCCCAACCTTTAATAAGGTACATAGCCATCTTATCTTGATTAATCTTACTAAATTTATCCGTATCTTTTAACCCAACTGCACTTGCTCTATCTATCATATATTTTGGCATAAGTTGCCACCTACCTTTTGCGTTAGTACCATAATCACCACCTTCAGATACTTGTTTTATAGTTTTATCTGTTAGTGTAACACTAGGGTTACTTTCTCCACCTTGAATATTATAGTTATGCTTTGATTCACCACCACTAACTAAATACATAACATCATATAACTTTTTAGGTATGCTAGAGGAAAAGGTGTCATCAGGAACTTCAGATAACTCAACAGGTTTAAAATCATCCACTTCTTCTGGTTCTCTAATCAAAGGATCAAAGGTAACACTAACTTTTTCTTCTTCAGAATCATCTGTGGTTGCTTGTGTGTCTATTATATTATCGTCTTTTGGTTTATTAGTTACCACTTCAACTGATTTTGACGTATTAAAGAATATAGTATCTAATTTATTATTATAACTTATAAATTCACCATATAAGTCTCCACCCTTTTTTACAAATCTTTTTATATATTTTTTTTCTTTAAAACTATATTTACCAATATCAATATACACCAGTAAAAAATCAAAACCAGAGCCCTGATAATCATCTATTTTTTTAATAAAAAGATTTTTATTAAATTTATTCCATAATCCCTTTTTTAAAGAATTTAAAAATTTTATAACATTGTCACTATATATGTCGTCTTCACTATATCGATTCAGATATATTATTTCACCCTCGTTTTTTTGTTCATTTAGAGGTCGCCTAACTAATCTTTTATATTGACTTTCTGTTAAAATAATTCTTTTCATACTACTGTAATTAATCTCAATAATTTTCTTTTTAAACCTTCTCCTCTGATCATAAAATGTTTATCTATGTCAGATAAAAATTTATCAACAGGTTTAAATTTAGGTAATTTACCTTCTTCATAATAATAACATAACATTATCTTATTCAATTCCACTAACCTATCTTTAGGTAACTTATTAATTTCTTCTAAATAAATGTTATTATCGTATTCAACCATAGTTTGTGCAAATTTATACATCGGTAATTCTTTTAAATAAGTCATAAATTGTTGTCTATTTTCTGGACTCCTCTTAGATATCATAGTCGCAGCTTGTTGAACAAATGAATTCAGTTCAAAAGACAATGAGACATATAACATATAAGCAATTCTATCTACCGCATCACCATATATATTTCCGTTTTGGTATGTACCTTCACACCCTTTAAGTTCTTTTGGTGATTCCAACCCCCTATTAACCCATTCATATAAATGCATAAACTCATGTGAGAAAAATGAAGATACGTAATAATGTAATGTTTGGTAATTAATAGTTTCTCTCTCTTTTGGTATTGTTAGTATCATATCGAACTCAGCGTCTAAAATATTATAACTCCCATCTTCATTCTCAACAATTTGTGTCCAATATGGGTTATAGTTCATATCCACTGAAGCTTCATCATCTTCACTATCATTTATAATAACTGTTAATAATATACTCTCTATAGGTATCTCTTTATAGAAGTCTCTCTCTTTCAATTTTAAAGATAGTTTTTTTAAGGAATAAGTATCCTCTCCCACATCTTGTTTTAATATCATAGGTAATAATTCATCTGTAACATAATCACCCCACTTCTCAACCGATTTAGAGTATCCACGACCTTCATTTATTACCTTTTCGTATTGATTCCTATTTACAATTACTTTCATATTAACTATTATTATAATAATAAATATCATAAAAAATTTAATAAAATAAACAGTATGGAATTATTATTAATTATTTTGGTTGGTTACTCTATATCTAATATAGTAGTGTTCGGATCAATATTTAGTGGTTTAAGAGAAACCGCAGAAATTTACAACCCAAAGTTCTTTGGGAAATTACTAACATGTATGATGTGTACACCATGGTGGGTAGGGTTTTTTCTATCTTTAGGTTCACAAATTACCGGATATACCGAATTTTCCCCATTCTTTTCTAATGGGTTAGAAAATATCTACTTATCCATATTTTTAGATTCTTGTTTAATTTCAGGATCTACGTGGTTAATACACACTCTACAAGAAAAGTTAGAGGCATAAAAAAAGAGGGTTAAACACCCTCTTCTTCTTTTTCAATTTGATTTATTTTTTCAGTGGGTGGTAGTTCCACACCATTAATCACCTTTTTAGGGTTTGACGGTAAATCACTTAATGTGGGACTAGAGATAGTTTCCACTACAAATTTCAACTTTTCTAAATCCTTTAAAGGTTTATCCGTAAATAACAACTTTAGTTCTTCAACTTTAGCCTTTAATAAGGTAAGTTTATTTTCTTTTTCCACATTAAAATCTATAATGTGTTCAACATGATCCAAAACAATATCTAAAGAGTCTTCTGGATTCTTAGGGTATACCATAAAATAGTTTTGGTTACTACTACTAGGTTTATATATTACTGTATCTGTTTCGAACATATCCCATCCATCACGTAGAATCACATCAACAACAGGTAAATCCTTTACAAACCTAATACCCGTCACATAAGGTCTCAATTCATTTAACTTTTTTTGAACCATATATCATATTTTTATTCCACATATTATTGACATTATAAAATAAGATATGGATATACCTAAAAAAAGTAAAGAAGCTTTATCTAAGACGAATCGTTCTTCACTCCTAAAACTCCTCAATAAAAAGAAACCATGTCTTATTACATTTAAAGACGAAAGAATGAAAACTAATAATAATACTCTATTAAGTATATCCATAACTATATTATTTACACTACTACTTCAGAGTTCTTTTTATTAGAAACATCTACCCTAATGTCTTGACATAAGTTTTTAATCTCTTGACACCCTTTTCGAACTCTTGTCCCAGCAGCTTTATTATTTTTCACATAAAATTTAGTAGCATCTTCTTCTAAATTTTCAACTAATTTTTTTAATTCTTCGTACAATTCCATTTTAATTAATTTTTATACATTGTAATTATTTATTCTGGGTTTTTTTCATTTAAAGTACCCATATACTCACTTAAAGTTTTAATCTTGTTATTAGATTCACTTACTCTACCTAAAAGTTCTTCAAAATCTATTTTTCTATGAATAGTAGGTTTAGTCTCATCATTTAAAACCCTATTTAATTCCATCTCGACTGTATCTCTTTCAGATACTAAATCAGATAACATAATTTCTAAAAACTTAAGTTTATTATTCATATCTACAACAATAAACAATTTTTAGAGAAAAATAAATAGTTAACCTTATGTTTTTACCTTTTTATTTAAACTTTTATCAAGTAATTTATATAACTCTATTAATACGTCGACATCAGACCTAGTTTTTAACCTATGATAGTTAAATGATAAGTCACATAGTAAATTTAACTTACTCAGACTATTTTTTACATCTTTAGATGTGTAAAACAATTCATAATAAAAAAAATAAAAATATTCTTCTATTCTTTTTGTATTCTCAAATATAATTTTTTCTGATTTAAAATCACTTATAACTTTATCAATACACCATTTAAAATGTCGTATAACTTTTTTTTCACTATCAATATATTCTGACCCTAAATATGTTTCACTTATGGCTACATTTAACGACATAATAAAATCAAAATATAGATTACACCTTTCATACTTTATATTATTAGCTCTATACAGTAAGTGCATCTGTTCATATGTTAACGGGTTTGTAATATAATCCATAAATTCAAATCTATTCATTTTAAAAGTATAATAACATATTAAACATTTTTAAACCCTTTTTAATAATTCAACTAACTCCTTCTGTGGAAAACAATCAAATTTACCTTTACGAACATTAGTGTGAGTCCATAACCCATTAACTCTTCCATAATACGCATCTTCATTAAATTCAAATGCATCTTTAGGGTGAACACCATCTTTTAGTAGTTGTGGTAAACCATTAGTCATATTAATCTTTGGATATGTTTTTTTAACATGTTTAATTAATAATCTTAAACTTTCTATTTGTTCGTTAGTATAAGCGTGCCAATACTGATAACCCTTGAATTCATAACCTAAGTCACAAACCATACTTTCAGGTACTTCACTATTAACGTAATTATAAAATTTATCACCCTTCTTAGTTAGATAACCAAAATTGTTAATCTCAACCGCTGAAGAATATTTAGACATATCAAAATTACCTACTTTACCTAAATGCCAACCAATATAGTTATTCGGAAAACACTCTACAACCTGCCCATTGTACTTATCATCACCATATTTACCAACTTTAATACTAGTACCACCAATACAATATTGTGTAGCCACACGACCTCTTTTGTCCTTATTCCAGTTATTAATGGTGTTGTATGGGTTATTCCAGCCAGCGGTATGATGTATAAAGAAATTTAATGGTTCAATTTTCCCATAATCTTTCACATATTCATTACCATCTAAATATGCTCTGTCAATTTCCAAACCATCTTCTGTCTTATAAGAACCCAAATAATTTAATCTATTATCTTTATCATCGGAATCGTCAAAGTTGGTTCTATCAGTATCTATACCACCTTCTTTAGTTTGTTTAACCATTACTTCATAAGTTTTCGGACCAACAATACCATCATTAGTTAAACCATTGTCAGACTGAAACTTCTTTACCGCTAATTCTGTTCCATTACCAAACACACCGTCAGCAGTAATACTCAACATTTCTTGTATTTCTTTTACGTTAGAACCTTTATCACCTTTTTTAATCATAATCTTTAAATTATTTTTTTAAATTATTTTTTTAAATTATTTTTTTAAATTCTGTAATGATATCCTCATTAGGTATTATAATATCAGATACTATTACTTCAATTATATTATCAAAATATTTTTTAAGTGATGAATCACTTAAGTCTCTTGGTGGTTCGATTTTATAATATCCAGAATCTATTGATTCGTCATATTTGGTTCTGTTAAATGTAATATATTTCGAATTAAACTCAGATAGATCATCATTATGAGATATATAATCATACCCATTTTTACCTTCGTTACCTTCGGATCCAACATTAGGTATCATATTAAAGTATATCACCCTAAAAGGACTTTCGGTAGATTCTACTTCAATGGAGTACATTTCTTCTAAGATTGCAGTATCTAAGTCACCAGACCCAACATCTAACCTATAACCACCATTTTTGTTTTCATATATAATTTTATTTTTGTAATTATCCTCAAAGTAAGTTAATAATATTGGGGATAAAACACCCTCACTAGTATAATTAAATGGTATTGTTTTTCTTTCTATCTCCTTTGGTATGTTCTGAAATATAGTTTCACCATATTTTTTATAAAATTCGTAGACACTATATAAGTATTCATAGTCCTTAATGTTTAACATTGAAGAAGCTTTCAGAATTACTTGCCCAACGGTCATATCATATTGGTTACTTCCGTAATAAAACACATCATCTTTAATTTCATGAAAAAGTTTTATTACTACCTTATCTGTCATAGATAAATCTAAATCATCTACTATTGATTCTACCAAAATATTTTTTAATTGTAAACTCATATAATATAAATATTATATAAAACAAAAAAGGTGAGTCAAACTCACCTCAAAAATATATTAAAATAATTTTATATGAAAATGTGGTGAACGTTTCTTTCTTTCATCAATAAAATCTGCGATGTCACCATTTTTTTTAGATTTTTCTAAAAACTTTAATATTTCATCATTTTTCGAACTATCCTTAAATAAAGAAATATCTATAGCCTTATTATCTTGATGATTACTCATATATTTACCCTCTGTTTCTTTTTCTTTAAGAAAGTCTATTGCCAATTTTTTAGCTTTTTTTGGTTCGGTTTCATGATCTACGAAAATTTTCTCTATAGGTATACCAAATACTCTGGAATAACCTACACCATCTTCTTCTCTAGTTTTTAAGTAATTTCTATCACCATACCATTGGTTCCAAACCGCATCAATTTGTCTTTTAGGTCCCCTATATCCGGAAGTTATGACTGGACCAACATATGAATTAATATTATTCGACATATGATCAATATATGATTTAGCAAACTTATTGATTTTACGTCGTAAACCACTAATATTAATATCTTTAGCAATCCAGTATGATTTTTTTCTCTTTCTCTCACTTTTTGACCCCCCATACTCCCAGTCTACCACTTTTCCTGATGTTTCCTTAGTTTCGGGGTTGTATACTATGTCGATTTGTTCAAGTTCTATATCGTCAATATAATCACTTGATACACCTATCTCCTTTTCCTTTTTAGTGTCTTCCTTTTCTTCACCCTTTTTAGGATCTTCCTTTTCTTCTTCCTTTTTAGGTTCTTCGTCCAATTCAGATAAAAGGGTTTTTAGTTGTATTTCTGTGATAACTATTTTCACTATATGATATTTTTACCTCTTGTTGATTCTATCAAAGTTTTAAATAATTTTGTCTCCTCAGTGTAATCTGTAGATTTACCCATTGAATCTGAATGTTTATAATTAAATAACTTTTTCATTTTATCAACATCCTCATTAATTTGGGTTTTGTTTTTTGAATTAAGGATAGTACCTTCATTTATAGACTCATCCCATCTAACTTTAAAAGTTTGGTTCCCATCTGTCATTAGAAATGTATGTCCGTCAACTTTATAACCCTCCGGAATTAATTCTTTCATTTCGTATTCATTTTCGAATTTTTGTTTAAAGTTTAATCTTTTCATTTTAGTTTCATTTACACCTTTTGTTACTCTTACTCTTGGGGTTTTTTGATACTCCGTTGGTAAGTCGTACTTATATTCTTTATACTTTTTAGACGCATCTTTTAACTTTTCGTATGTGTCATTTTTATCTTTTGTCTCACCAAAACCATCATGAGTTCCAAATAAATCATCATACTCAGAAGTATCATTTAAATCATCATTTCTTTCTTCAAATGAATCATACGCATCTGTACCTTCATTATCATATCTTAACCCATACATTTTACCAGCACCTAAAGCTTCTGTATCGTATACATCTAATGGTTCTGTTTGGTCTTGTTCCCTATCCATCTTTGGTTCGATGAACTCCTCACTGTCAAAATCATAGTAATTACTTATTTTTTTATCAAAAGATTTTAAAGCGTCACTATTAAACGTACCACTTTCTTTTTTTACTCTGTTAGCAACTTTCAAACCATTAGGTTCCACATCCTCACGAATAATTACTTTTGTTTTTTTAGTTAAAAATTTATTTTCCATCTTACTTTTATTAATAAATATCTACAAATTAGATAATGTTATTTTTTTATTTTTAAATTAGACTTTTTTACTGTCTTTAAAATACGACTTTCATTAAAAACTTTATTTTCAGAATATAATTTTATAGCTTCAGGACTTTGGTTACAGTAAGGAAATTTTCGACACCTATCTTTAATTTTAACAAACTTACCACCGGGATAAGCAGTTTTACTATGTGTACTACCTTTTTTACCTGACCCTTTACCTGTACCCATAAACTCACTATCCGCAAACCCTGGTGTATCATAAGCCCCAACAGCACCTGCATAAGATACTGCTTCTTCAATATCATCTTCTTCTATAATTTCTTTATCTTCATTAAATGAGTAAATTTTTCCGATGGGTAACCCTGTCTGTCTTTTACCTACAATACCATTATTTGTAACGGGAACATCTGCAAAATTTCTTCTAACTGGTTGTTCTTTACCTTTTGAGAATAGTCCTACATAAGACCCACTAGACCCCGCAGCAGATGTTGCTTCGTCCATATCTTCTGAATATGATAATGATATACCATCTAAATCTAATTTACCTTCTTTATGAAGTTTTTCCATTTCTTTTTTTGATATTCTTACTGTTTTCCTACCTTCACCTCTAGCTTTTTCTATTGCAACTATACCAAAATTATCATTAGTATAGTAATCACAAAATTCTGATACGTGATCCATCGCAATCTCTTTAGCTTCTTCTTCAGAATCTGTATGTTCCATTTCTATTTTAGTCCCAATACCAATCTCCTTTTTAATGTCCTTTATATCTACATCATGTTTTTTAGCCAAGTCTTCTGGTGTCATATTATCAGCTTCACCACCGACAAATTCTTCTTCTTTCACAAAGTTAATTTGACTTAGTGGTGGTCCAGCTTTCATCGCTGCACCCCTAAACTCACCATAAATGTCTTCATTCATATTTTCAGTACCACATTTTATTCTCATCAAACCTATTAAATTCTCCAACTTATTTAAGTCCTTTTCTGGAATATCATGTAATTCGTTTAGTAGATTAAACATTCTTACACCAACCTTTAATTGTTCCCAATTATTACAAGAAAGAATCACCTCTCTTGTTCTATCATAATCAGACATCATTTTTTCTTTATCCATTATTTTAACGCTGTTAACCAAAATTGTCTTCTCATCCACAATTCTTTATGTAATTGTACAAGAACATCTTTATTAATGTCTACAATGTTTTTCCTAAACTTTGTACCCTTAAGTTCTTTTTCTAAAATTTTTAAGACTTTTTTCTCAAGATCACCACCAAAAGCATCTTTAATTTCTTTTCTGATCATAACACCAATTTTGTTTTCATCAGTTTTTGTTAATGATTCTGAAATAATTTGTTTAAGTCTTTTATTATCCATATATTATATAAATATTAAAGTTTCGATAAAAAACTATAGTAATAATAATAAAGTTGCTATTGGTAATATGATTGATCCAGCAAACCCTAAAAATTTAAAAATTTTTTGTTTCCTGATTTCTTTTTTTTGTTGGTTAATAGTATCGTCTTTTAATAGAATCACTTTTTTATTATTACTTATTATATTTTTTAAATTAATAACTATTTCATCACAATTATCGTTTTGTTGGTTTATCTTTTCAATGATACTATCTTTAAGTAGAACTACTTCCTTATTTAAACTATCCCTTTCGATATATATATTCAATAAACTATCAGTAACTTCATATTCTAATAAATCGCTAAGTATAAATTTAGCATCTTCCAAATTCATAATCACCAAAGTATCGCCACTATCACTTACCGTTGTTTTAATTTCTCCTTTTGAGATATTCTGTGATATTACTGGTAACGTCATTAGCGTCCATAATAATAACATTAGTAGGTATTTCATTTCTTTTTCTTTTTAATTTTTCAATTTCAACTACTGAAGATTCTAATTCAATTACTATTTCATTAACATTTTTTTCTAAAATAACGACATCTTTTTCTAAACCCATATTAATGATAGTCAAACTATCATTGTTTTTCATAAGTTTTTTATTTTTTGTTTCTAACATTAAAATTTTTTCCTCATGTGTGTCAACCTCTTTTGAAGGTCTAAACAATAATGTTAATAACAACGTAATTGCTAAAACTAGTATGAATACTATTTTTATATCAAACTTATACATTTTCTATTGGTTCATCACCGAACTCTTCTTCATCAAATTCTGGTGAATTTATACTTTCAGGACCCTCTTCAGCATTTTCATCGTCAACAATATCATTTTTATATTCCTCAGCTATTCTGTTTGCCCATTCGTCTGACCAAGTCTCATAATACGCAACTAAGTTTTTTACTTGTTTCAATACTTCATCATTTAACTGGATAAATGTACCAGTTATATATACACCTCTACCATCGTCTAATGAGAAAAACCACTCTATATTACTATCAGTAAATTTACCACTAAATTCTACGTTTTGTGCTTTAGGGTATAACTTAAAGGAGTTAAAAGTTGTCCTAGGAGTGACAGTATCTCTAAATTTTTGTTGTTCTTCACTTAATTCAGCAGGGTCCAAATCCTTATTATCTGAAGAAGTCTCAACTTGTTCCCTTAACATTTTTTTAGTTTCTTGTGTTTTTTTAGAATTTGATTCTCTAATCAAACCTAACATTCGTTTTGTATTATCGTGTTGACTCATATTTTTTATTTTTTATTTTCTATTTTATCTTTAATTTTTTTATAATCCCAAGCCGGACTTAAATCAGTACTTTCTTTATAAAAATTACTTTTATAAGTAACACCTTCAAAAAATTCTACACCATCTATATATGTGTTATGCGCAACACAGTCTTTTGGTATATTATATTCACCACAAAGGTAATCAATTAACTCCACACAAGATTTTATTTGTTTCCTAGTATAAGGATCCCAATAATTAAAACCTCTCCACCTTTTTTCAAATACCTTTATTCTTCTCTTATAAATATTACCAACCCAATCAAAATACGTGTCACTTAATAAATCTTTTTGTAACCACCCTTGATTCTCAATAGTAATAGATATAATTTTTTTATCTACTGATTTATTATTTGTAAAATCAGAATATTTAGTCGGATCAAAATGTTTATATATAATACCCTTCCTATCGATAGTAAACATAGATGTTTTTTTATAAGAACCACCCATTCTTTTTAACCATCCCTTTATGTGGTTATGGTTATCAGAAAAGCTATTACCCAATACGATTTGTCTTTTATTGAATTCGGTAGCGTAGTAATTAGATTCAGGTAATTTATATGTTTCTTCATCAATTACCATTAGTTTATTCTATTAATCTTACTTTTAGGGGGTTTAATTGGTTGTTTGACAACTTTTCTATTGACAACTTCTTTTTCTAAAATTTCATTTTCTGTATCTTCAACACTTTCTTCTACTACAGTTTTTAATTCTTCTTCATCACCAATATAACCATCAACCCTATTATCCATTCTTTCGGATATTTCAACATTTATCGAATCATCAACTTTGTTGGGTAAAACATCATCAACATCTAATTTTTCTTCAGATTCTCCCACCTCTTCTTTAGGTATATCCTTAACCTCTACATTAAAAACTTTTTTCTCTGGTATGTAAACATCTTCAGGGTGATTAGTCATAGGGTTGTACGTATCCTCTTCAGGTTTTTCATATTTAACAAAGAAATGTAATGACGTTAATGATATAATAGGTAATAACCCACCTTCTAAAAACGCTAAATATCTTTTTAACCCAACTACATCGTTTACTTCTGTACCCATTAATTCCCATATTGGTCCGGTTAACTCAACCCATGATTTAAATAATTCACCTGTTTCGTCAATCTCTTTATATGAGTAAAAGATATTACCCACCATTTGTATAAAGGTAACTAAACCGAACATAAACCAAACACCACCTTTAATTTGATTAGTTGCCGCAACTAAAGCTGTCATTGCACCTATTTCAATTGCAATAGATAAATAGATTGCCCAATTAATAGGATTCGCAATGTCGTACCAAGTGACTACGTGTGATATTGATATCGCAGCAACCAATAGTATTGGTACTAAAAACATAGAACGATTAGGGTTATTTTTAATCCAATTTAAAATTACTTTCATTATACAAATTTTATTTTATTTAATCGGTGTGATATAATATTACCACATTATTCTTCATCATTCTTTAATTTATTTATAGGAATCCTATTTTTATCAGAAAGTTCCTCCAGTTCTAAAGTTTTCCAATTAGGAGTATTTTTCAATAAAAATATCATCTCATCTTTAGAAATAAATGGTTTATTAATCGATACGGTAATTAAACTATCGAGTTTTTGTGTTTTGATTACCAATTCCTTATTGATTTTTTCTATCTTACTATTTGTACCACATGTTTTTAAAAACATAATTAATATAAGTGGGAATAACATCCTGAACCCCCATTTATCTATAAACTGTAACATTTTTTTCATCTTTTTATTTTTTATATAAATATCTATAAATTATAATAAATAAAATATAATAGTAAATAATAAAAAAAAGAGGGTAGTACCCTCTTTTTTATTTTACACATCGATGATACTGATATTAGATAATATCTGCGACACTGTTTCTTATTTTTCTTATTGCGGACTCTTTTATTTGTCGAATCCTTTCTTTGGTTAAACCGAATTCATCTCCTATAACTTCTAATGTCATAGGTTCACCAGTAATACCAAAGTAACAATTTATTATCTCTATCTCTCTACTAGATAAGTTTTGAATTGCACTATTTAAAATATTACTTCTAACATTATCCTCTTCACCTTTAATCTTATCAGGTCTTTCAAATATATTATTTTCTATAATATTAGATAGTTCATCACCATCTTCGTTTATAGGACTACTTAAAGACGTACAAGAAGGTACAATCACTTGAGCCACTTCATTGTTTGTTGGTTCTCTTTGATTTTCTTTCTCAAAGAGATCAACCTCTTTACGTATTTTAGATAGTTTATTTATCATATTACCTGGTAACCTAACAGTTCTAGAGTCATCATTTAATGATTGTACAATACATTGTTTAATCCACCATATCGCATATGTAATAAACCTAAAACCTTTTGTGTGGTCGAACTTTTTAGCCGCAGCAATTAAACCATAATTACCTTCAGAAATTAAATCAGCAATAGGTACCCCTTGATTTTGATATCTCTTAGCGATTTTAATTACAAACCTTAGATTAGCACTAACTAATTCATTTAAAGCTCTACCATCTCCTTCTGATATCCTCTTAGCTAAAATGACTTCTTCTTCAGCACTTATTAAATCTGTTTTTCGAACATCTTTCATATAGATACCCATACTATCTTCTTTGTTATTAATGAAATTTACCATATATTATTTATTTATTTATTAATTTTATCTCTTAATTTAGCAGCCTCCTCATAATCTTCATTCTTTATCGCCTCTTCCAATAACTCTTCATCGGTTTTATCTACAATTGTTGTACTATCATCAAATAAATCAAAAGAATCTTCACCATTTTTAAGATTTTCTCTTATTTTATTCATCACATCTTCCATTTTCAAAAAAGAGTTATTGTCTTTGGCTAGATTTCCAAATAATGTTTCCTGAAACTCTTTATTTTCAATATTAGCTGAAAAGAATCCGGGTGACATTTCGAAAATTATATATGACCTACCGTTCATATTTAATAAATCCTCTATCTCCGATATGTGAAATGCACTAGTAAATGTAGCAATTATTAATCCTTCACCACTTACGAAATTAACACTGGTTTCAGATAATATAGTTAAATCTTCTTTAACCTCATCTACTTTACCTAAACCGACAATACAATAATTTTTTAAAAAAGGTTGTTTCATATTTTTTCTTTTTATAGGTTATCAAAAACGATACTAATTATTTAGTTTTACAAATATAAGACATTTTATTTGATTTGCAATGAAGAAATGTCATTATTTTTCTCAACAGTGATAATTTTGTCACCCCATTCCTGTATAATAGGGTTATGACTTATGAGTAAAATAGTCTCATACATCTTTTTAATCTTATCAAAAAACGTCTTAACGTAATCTAAATTAATGTTCGCAACTTTACCTAAAACTTCATCAAATACAATTACATTAGGTTTAGGTAAAGTAGAAACTCTACCCAATACACACCTCAACGCTAACGAAGCTAATGTAGTTTCTAATCCCGATCCAGATTTAAGTTTTTTATTTTTATTATTTTTTATTATAATAAACTCCACCTCGTTTTTAGAGTTTATCTCTAATTGGACATCAAAATCACATACTTCATCTAACAACCTTATTAATTCATAGTTAATAATTGGTATGACTGACGATAAAACCAGTTTTGATATACCGTTTTTACCAATCATCCTATTATAGACTTCAAATATTTTAAGAACTTCTTCTTCTTTTAATATCTGTTCAATGATCTTTTTATTCTCATCAATACTCTTCTCTTTTACCTCAATATCGTTTTTTAAATTTTGAGTTTCAGTCCTTAGCGTATCTCTATTGACGTTTAAATTCTCTAATAGTTGGTTATACCCTAAAATTTTACTTTCTAGTTTTCTATTCTTTTCAATAAATTCTACATTTCTTTCATAATCTTTCATCAAAGAACTTTTCTCTCTGAAATCAACCCTCATCCTATCTATTTCGATTTCAACTTTATCTTTTGACATACTTAATCTATCAAAAATATCTGAATTCTTCTTTTCATTACTAATCTTTTCTAATTTAGAAAGAACCTTTTTTAAATTAACATTAACTTTTTTAAGTTCTTTATTTTCAACTTTAAGTAAGTTCTCACTTTCTTTTATTTCATTACTATGATCAACATCTTCTAATGACCTTTTACATGTAGGGCAAATTTCACCTTCTTTTAGGTTTTTTATAGTTTTCTCTAACACACCTATTTTAGATTTATAATCATTTTCCTTTAATAGTACCTCCTTTTCTTCTTCACGCAACTCTTCATGTTCGTCCTCATCATATGAAAACTTAGGTATTTCTTCTATGTTAATAATAATTTTACTCAATTTACCTTTTAATTCAACACCTTTTTTAGTTAGGTCTTCAATTTCCTTTTTTAACGTATCAGGGTTAACTTTTTTTACTTCATCGTCAATAGAATATCTTTTACCTAATAAGTCTTCTTTTTTAGTTTTAGCCTCATCAATATCTTTATCCACTACCACTAAATCTTTACCCTTATCTTTAATTAAAATTCTATTATCACTTATATTTTTACCATACTCTTCGTTATCTAATTCTAATTGTTTAGTATTGTAAACATTGGACTTCATCTTACTTTTAAAATCAGACATTAACGATTTATTAATGTCTTCTTTTTTCTCAATAACCTCTAACCCAATAAACTTTGTTAGTAGTCTACCCCTTTGAGTAGGTTTTGTTTCAATTAAATCCTCTAAATTTTTTGCAGTGGCAACTATGGTTAACATAAAGTCATCATATGAACCAATAGTTTCAGTTATCAAATTATCAGTTTCTCTCCTTTGTTCCCCTTCCAAATTCTCTTTAGATCCGTCAGATAATATATGGTAAAATTCTAATGAAGACGATACTTTATAGTCACCACTTTTTTTAGATAACTTCCTTTTTAGTTTTCTTTCTATAATATACTCTTCTCCATCAATATCTATTTGTCCACCTACAACAACTTCATCTTCATCTGAAAACATATTAAACACTTCTGAAGTAACATCTGTCTTTGTAGTCTTTCCGAAAAATAGAAATAATAAAGCGTCTATAGTAAAAATAGTTTTACCCCCTTGATTCTCTGGTTGAGAGTTAACGATAGTTAATCCTAACAAGTTTTGATAGTCTACATTGTTACCATTACCAAAAGATAGGAAATTGTCTAACCATAGATTTTTAATACACCATCTCCGATACCTCACATCTTCCTCTTCTCTATTAATCAACACCTCCTCAACCTTTTCATCTAACCTACATAACCTATCATAATCAACTGTAACATCATTTATTTTTAACCACTCCGAAAATAAACTCCTCTGATAAGCACTATCCATTATGTTGTCAATTAAACCATCACTTAAATCTACAACTTTACCAGCATTATTTTTAAGTATGGGTATAAAATTTAACTTTATAGATGTCTTACTTATCCCATATTTTTCTGAGAAATATGTTTTAACCCTATTAGTAGTCTCTAATGTTCTATTTTCTGGGTAATCTTGCCAATCAACTCTTATCTGAGCATTAACCGGAACTTCTACCATTTTATTTGTCTTTTCCAATGTTTTTTCCATATCATTTTTTTAATAGGTTAGAACCAAACCAACCACCTGTTTTACCGTCATTATAGATATCATTATCTTTTTTACTTTCTTTAGATGAATTTTTCATCTTCTCTTCCAATTCTTTAACCTTTTCTTTTGTATTGTTATGAGAAACCACTTCATCGTCAAATAAATTTTTATATTTAGTATCGACGATCTTCTTTGGTTTCTCCTTTAACTTACTATTTAATTCTTTTATTTCATTACTTTTCTGTGAAGATTCATTAACTAAATCTGTTATTTTCTTTTCAAGATTATCAATTACACCTTCCTTTTCACTTATCTTACTCACTTTATCTTTAAGATTTTTTTTATGTAGAATTCCATCATTTTTAACTAACTCTAATTCTTTAGTTAATTTTTCTACCTCTTCATCATCAGTAATGTAAACTTTCTTTTCCACAATCTTCTCAACAGGAACTTCCTCAATAACTTCTTTTATTATCTCTTTTTCTACAATTTTCTCCACTGGTACTTCAACTATCTTTTCCACAATTTTCTCCACTGGTACTTCAACTATCTTTTCCACAATTATTTCAACTTCTTTTATTTCACTAACACCATCACCAAAAGGTGTTGCACCAAATTTTTCAACAGTAAACCCTTGTTGTAACATTTTTACAGTAAAATCCTCAATATTAGAAATGTCGTTTAATCTACAATATTCCCATATTTCTTCTTTTAATTTTTTATTTATTTCCATTAAGAATTTGTTAAATATTCTCTTTGAGTTTCTATATCATCTAACGAATTTATTTTAAATACGTAATACCCATAGTTAGTATTAATATTATGTTCAGTATAATCTAAATGTTCTACATCCCAAACTAAATAACCATGATCAGAAACTCTTTCACCAAAATCTTGTTGTATTAAACTACCAGAATACGTTATGTTTATACCTTTATAAATAAAATTTTGTCTATGGTGTATATCCCCCATAATAACCGCATCACAACCATCAAATTGTTCAAGCTCAGCACTTTCGTCAAATTCAAAACCGATAGAGGTTATTGCACCATTTACGGGTGCATGAAATAATCCAATATACTTTTTATCGTCACCATATAGTTTTCTAGCTTCTTCAATATTAGGTTTTAAGTTCTCTTCAAATATAGAATACACACACCAAACAATATTATCATCTAAATAACACTTACTTTCTTTGAAATACGATACTTTATCACTATATGTTCTCTTATCTAAGATAGGTGTTAATGAATCAATCCTATCTTTATTATTCTCTAATAAATCATGATTACCAGCAATTAATACTACAGGACATAATTCACTACATTCTTCTAAAAACCAAGAAACTAATACTGATAACTCATTAGATATGGTAATCTTTTGATGAACGATATCACCAGCCATTACTATTCTAGCTTCGTTATGTTCTAATTTATTAGTAGTAATATATTCTTTTACTTCTTCTATAAATTTTTCACAGACATCTCTACACTCATCATGTCTCTTATATGTTCTAAAATGTAAGTCTGCAATGTGGAATAGTTTTTTTATCATAATTTAATTATAGTTATTTTTTATTTAAAAGACAACATATTTCATATTTTTATTTGTTCATTAGTAGTTAAAGTTGCTAACATATTATCAACATGGTTACCATAATCTTCACATTTAATAACTTTGTAGTTTGGGTTGTCTTCATTAAACCAAACTAAATTACATCTACCTACCTTTAAGTTAGTATTTTTCTCAATGATTTTTTTATAGATATTAAGTTGTAATGAATATGTGTTAAATTCACATTTATCTAACATCCATAAACACTCCTTCATTTTATTACCATAATCATCTTTCATATTTAATCTAGTATTGGTTTTCCAATCCCATATTTCTAATGTACCGTATCTTTCATTCCAAAATAATTGATCCACCATACCACATAACATCAAATCTTTATCACCAACCACTAATTCAGACTTTATCGGTATCAATTTACCTTTGGCAACTGTGTCATTATAAAAATTATGAAAATAACCTTCCATAACCTTATATGTTTCCTCTATTTCACTAAAGTCTAAACCTTCAGGACTTTTTTTAGGGTAAGGCATTATCTTATTATTTAGGTAATTTTCAATATAATCGTGAAGAGTAGTACCCTCAAAAGTTGCGTGATTATTTTTATACTTCCATATTTTTTTAATATCTTTTTCGCTGGTACATTCTTCTGGTGGTTTGGGGTTGGAATAGTCCGGTCTACCATAAGGGTCACCTTCTTTTGGGTAGAAGTTCTGTTTATGAGCATACTTATCAGCCATACTTTTGGCTTTATATATGTGACCTTGTTTTTCTGCCCATTTATCTGGCTTATCTACATTAGATTCGAAATCTTCCTCAAATTTATGTATAAAACCTGTACAAGATAAAGTCTTTTCTCCGTCAATATAGTATATGTGTGGTTCATCATAATATTTTATATGATTAAATACCGATAATTCTTTATTTATATCCATTTTTATATATTTATATACAATAATAGGCATTTTTTTTTAAAAAAACAAATATGAGTAAATCATTAATTAGGTTAGTTAGTAACACTAAACCTTTTAACAGTGTAGAATCGGGTATATTAGAACATATGTATGAGATATTTGATGGGGACATCAAACGAAATGGATTAAGCACGTTAATTCGTTATAAATTTAAAGAACTTTACAGTCTAAATAAGGAAGAACTGATGTATTTCTACGCCTTATATAAATTAAATTATGTTAAGTCAGGTGATTTTAGTAAGGTGCAAAACGTAGAGGTACCTAAAATGTACGATTTTAACGTTAATTATTTACAAGATGTAAGTGCTTATAATAGTATTGATCACAATGTAATTGCTGCCAATGATTCTGATGCTGCTGAAGCGATGGAATATGACTTTGATTATGGTACAGAAGAAGTAAGTTCATATGTAGATGATGAGTTATCAGTAGGTGATTATATGGATGTCTTTGACAGTGAAATTACACATAACCTAAGTAAACCAATAAATGAAACAGTAAAGATTATAAAAAACATATTAAATGAGTATAAAAAGTATAAAAAATAAAAGATTTTTAAAAGGGGCGTTTAAATTAATTGAAAGTGAGTTTGGTGAAAATTGGAATATTAATGATTTTGAATCCGATACTTATGTTTTAGAAATGGTATCCGGATTTATCCAAAAAATCTTAAATGTAAAGGATTTAAACGATGTAGATTTTATCTATGCTTCATATGTCTTAAACTATAAAAATGTAGGTGGTGATTTCACTATTTTAGATCACGAAGATGAAGAAATATTAATCCCTAAATTAAAAAAATATCAAGCCATTAAAACTGAAGCGAAATCGGTATTATTTAAGGAGACGTATGAAGGGGAATATTATTTACCAGTGATTATGGAATTCGATATTGCGGAATATGCAATTAATCCGATTCCCGACCCTCACAATGATTGTCATATAGAGGAAATATATGATACATGGGATACTGAAACAGATATAGGTGAAATAAAATAAAGTAAATAGAAATTAGGGTAATTGTCTTACCATACCCATAACCTACACTACCATAATTAATTCAATATGTTATTGAAATATTCAATAACATATTTAGCGTAAGAAGTAAGTACGTCGTTACCTTCAAATATGAACATTTCGTCACCTTTACTTACAGCTTCTCTGTATAGTGTTTTAAAATTTCCTATGTTTTCTAAATTAATCATAACTCTTTTTTTTTAATATCAATTCTAAGAATACTTTCTACTTATTTGATAGATTTCCTCCTCTAATTCTTTTGAGGTTAATATACCATCTTTAAAATCATCATTAAACCCCTCACATCTAATAGCGTCTTCTAATGAAATCCCTCTTAATATTTTTTTCCACTTTGTATGTATTTCTTTTTCATTCATAACTTATAATAAACTTTCTTTTATCTTTTTCGCAGTGTTTAAGACTTTTAAAACACCCTTCTTCCCTAGTCTCTGATATATATCTGAAATGTCATACCCTTCAGGTAATTTAACTATTAACACCCTACCAATAAGTTTTGTAGAATTTAATCTCTTATATAGTTTTAACGAATCTTCATAAGCGTCGGAATCTAATAATATTATTACTTTACATTCAGAATTTTTAACAACCTTAGAAAAAAGGTTATCACTTATTACTTTACCCAATAGAGGTAAACTATTAGGGACTACAATATGATCGAAAACACCTTCAACCAAATAAACATTAGAATCCCAATTTATTAACCCCTCATTAAATATTATTTCACTCTTAGAAACATCAGGATTTTTATATTTTAATTTAGTGTATTTATCATAACTTCTACCAGAATAATAATTTACATCCCCATATATATCATAAGATGGGAATATTACTCTACCACCATAATCACCATAAGGACAATAACCTATATTATATTTTTCTATGATATCTAAACCAATATTCCTCTTTTTTAAATAAGATATGGCGGATTTATACCCTTTCTCTCCCCTTTCAATAGTTAAAGGTGTAAATTCATCGGGTAACCCATCAATAGTCTTATTCTCAACCTCTGGTTTATGATATTGAATTAAATCAGGTGTTATTAATTTATACTTTTTAAGTAAATCACTATTCCCATAATTTTTAATTAATTTATATATGGTACCATGTGTATCATGTGTCTCAGAACAAGCCCAACATTTGAAGACGTTAAAATTATAATTTACTTCTAAGTTACCTTTACCATCACCTTTATCTAAACCCTTTATTTCGTGAGAACAAACTGGACAGTCAAAAGATATTTGACACGTATTTGAATTGTGTTTTTTAGAGTTACCCAAACAATTTTCCAATATTTCTACAACTAATTCTGACATTTAATGACAAATATAAGTATAATATTTGGAAATACAAAATTTATTTCCACTTACCTACTTTATTCATTTGACCCAACACACAAGCATAGGCATCTGTCATATCATAGTTTTCTTTAGATAATCTTTGGTGTTTATTATATAACCATACAATTTGTGGTTCTCTTTCATTAACTTTTTCCCATATAACTTGTTTTTTATCAACGTCATATGAATGGCCACCAAAAAGAACTGGGTTTTTCTTAGATATTTCTTTTTCAGTATAAGCAACACCTTTTTTATTTACTTTCCTTATCTCCATTAACTCAGGAAAAGCGTACTTTCTAGCGTCATAAGAAGAAATAAATTCTGGTACTATATTTAAAACCTCATAAACTGCCTTACATATTAAACCATTAAACCTTAATAATGTTGCAACTGTATTAACATTGTTTGATCTCACTAATGGTTCTTCAATCACTACCCTATCAATTTCAATATCACTATATTTCTCTAAAAAATCAACTTGAAAAATATCCGCTTTTTTAATTAATAACTCTATACTAGTTTCTGGTTTTGGTTTTACTACCGGAGTTATGTGTGTCAATAACTGTAATTTACCATTATCTCCAAAATCTTCAAACAATGAAATACCAATGGTCTTGGTAGATACATCTAACCCTAAAATTCTACTCATACTAAAAACTTTACTCTTTATTATATTACAATCTGTACATTAAAAATGATCATCTCATTTTTAGTTTTTATAACGTGTCTATCTGTCTTACCTATTGCTAAAACATTGTTTGAACCGTCTGTGATTGCAATCTCACTAATTCTAACATTATCATTAATATCGAATGTGTTATTTTGAGTACTATAAAATTGCCCAACACCTGCGACACAAACGATATCTTGTACCACATCATTTTGTACGCTATCGATAACTGTATTATAACTGTCAGCACTATAAAAGTAAAGTCCTAAACTATCATTAATTGTATTAGTTGCTGGGTCCCCACTAAAATTAGTTGCGATATTATCAACAATTGTTTGATCAGTAATTGCAATAATACCTTTATCTAAATATGCGACACCCGCAATTTTATCTGAATTTATTCCTGTTGAAGCTATTGTTTCAACATTTATAGTTTCCTTACCACCTTGACTAAATGGTTTGTAACTATCGTAACCAGTAGACCAACTTTTAGTTGCATCATTATTAGGTTTTTGAATGTCATCAGAGACTAAATATGAAACATTTATTTGGTTACCAAACAATGAGTTTGGATATATACTAGTATCTTTATATTGTGAGTCTATAACCGTATTGGGTTTATTTGTTTTTGGGAATGTACTATATAGTGTATATGTTGTTGATCCAGTTGGTGTCCCACCACTAGTGTAACCCGTATAAACTGGTAATGTCATTTTTATAGATTTACCATCTATTAATTCACCATATTGATCGTTATCAATTACAGATAATAATACATTACTATTACCTAAACTACTAAATGGGGTTTCAGACCATCCACCATCTACTGTTAATGCAGTAGTAAAATTATAAATATTCGCACTATTCAGTGGTAAACTTAAACTTCTAAATAAGTTTGTAAATTCACTAGTTGTTGCACTTTTACTAATTGTAAGGTAAGTTAAATTACTACCACTAACAGTTGTCTCACCTATTTGTCTAGTAATTGGTGTTATAGTAGTTGAATTGGGTTCCACTTTTTTTTGTGTCCTTGGACTAATAGTTCTATATAATTTACTATTAACTCCAACACCTGACGCAATATTATCACTACTACTACCAGTAATAAACGCTAAATTACCACTATTAACAGGTACCGTACCTGTAGGTAATGGTTCGCTAGTATAATAGTTAGCATCAGAGTCACCTAAAATAAAATGCGAAAAGATAGAATTATTTTTTTTTAATATTTCTTCCCTACCTAATTTTGTTAATCTAGCTCTTATCGTTACTGAAGTTGCGCTCGCTTGAAATCCCATTTTTTTTTATTTAAAAGTCTATTGTTAATTCTAATGAAGCAGTAGTTGTATTAGCCAATTTAATTGGTCTAGATAGTTTACCCACAAGAACTAAATTCTGATTATTATCTAATATCCCAATTTCACTAACATATCTATCATCTCCAAATCCAAATGTTGGGTTACTAGTACTTGATATTGTTGCACCATCTATATTGATATTAAATAGTGTTTTATATATTGTTGCACCTATATGTGTTCTTATATTACCATAAAATAGTCTCTCATCACCAAAAGTCATTTTACCGTAATTAAGTGCCGATGACATATCTAATTCATCACCCAAACTAAATGTTGTTGCAGATGCCGCACCATAATCACCACCAGTTAAAATAAACCCTGTAGTATTAGGATTTTGATTCTCAAATAAACTAGGGTTTATTGTCTCTCCCGAAACATCAGTTATTTTAGTAGAAGTAAAATCAATAACCCTCCATTTAGATGGGTCTGGTCTACTAACTAAGTTTTTATCTACTACTTGAGCCAATAGTTTAAAATTATCAGCAAAGAATCCATAACCATCGTAATCTACTGATTCACGTTTTCTCATATAAGGTAATTGACCTAAATTATTAACTCTAAATTGTACGTCTTTATCTGAATTTGTCGTATTGTCTAATACTGTGTATCTCTGAGATGGTAGTGTTGGTGTAGTCACAGTTGTTGTACCTGTACTTCCTGTACCATTGTTTGATAACCAATATGTCATAAATAAACTTTCACCAGCCTTTAATGTTCCAGTACAATTACCGTCTACTGATGTAATTAACTCACCAGTCAAATCAGGTAACGTATAATTCCTATTAGACTTATATGACATAGCCGCCAACAATTCTTCATTATCTATAACAACTATTTTTAGTTGTGGATATACTCTACCAACTACCAATGGTAGTGTAGGTGTAACAGACATACCACTAAATTCAATTAAATCATAATATTCTATATCGTTATTAGTAGCAGTTGTTTTTAAAATTGTATCCGACACAAATCTCATACCCAATGTAGTACCACTACCTGTCCCAACATCATTTCTTCTGTGCCACATTACAGGAATATCTAAACTTAATAACTTACCAGTGTCTTCATCTATATAAAATTGTTCACCATAAAAATTAGATATACAACTATTAGTATAATGTAATACACAAATTCCTTTTTGGAATGGGTCCATATAACTAATAGAATCTAATTTAGTTCCTGTGGTTGATACGGTTAAGGTATCGTTATACCCTAAATATTGTTTAGTCCCAGCAAATTGTTCTGAACCAAATAAATTATGATCATGATAATTGATGGGGGAATCTTTATATTGTCCAGCTAAATTTTCAACCCAAACGTTATTCATATTCCACACCGGTACGTTTTCTACACAAATATCACAACTACTATCAAATGATAGTGTTCCCGTATTCCAATAAGCCGCTAATGAACTTAACCCATAATAATTATCTGATGGTTCATCACCACCCGGTATTGTATAATATGTTATAATAGTTCCTGAATATGCACTTAATGTAGGTAATACTCTATCAACTTTAATTGTTGTACCAGATATTTCTGTTATATTGTAGAAAGTGTTAACGGTTGCCGCTGTCATTGTATCACCAGTGTTATTACCTAGTGTTGGGTTTGAGAACCTAAAAACTATATAATCATTCACACTTGTTGCAGTAAGAGCAGTGTCCAATACTAATTCACCTTGTGTATATGGTGTCAAATCTACTGAACCATCAAACTTAGATAAATCCACAGTACCACTCTCCTTAATAAATTTAGTAGAAGTTTGTGCAGATAAACCAACATCTACTGAAGACCCAGAGAAAAACCCTCTATCTGCCGCTTCATTTGTTACTAATCCCTTTATAAGTTGTATATTACTTTGTTGATTTAAAGGGAATAAAAATTCGTTACTTTGATTTAATAAAAATGTAGATAAGAATGGGTTATCGTCTTTTGGTCTAAGTACTTTAGAAAAAATGTTTCTAACTGTGTTACCATCTGCCTCCGGAAATAAAAATTCACCAGTTGATGCCCCTCCAAGTACGGTAGGTGCGAATTGTGACCACCCCTTAACATAATTATAGTCAACTTCAGAATCACCAATCATATAGTTATTGAACGTTAATTGTCCTTTGGACAACTGTTCTCGACCTATATCGGTTAACTTTACCCTGACTAAGGTAGTACTTTGTTTATTTATATAACTCATTACTTTCTTTTATTTTATAATAAATATGCAGATTATTATAATATTTAATAATTATCCCCACTATTGTTTAAAACCTCAACTTTATTAATAAAGCTATATTTTACACTATAAATAATATTCCCAATTATAGGTGTATAAAATTTTTGGTTCACTACTCTGTAGATAAATTTAGAACCTGCTTTAGCATTTGTCAATGTTATTATCTTACTATATGTTTTTTGACCTACAACATAATCCACAACTTCAGAATATTCTACATTTTCAAAATCTATGTCATCCACATCAGTGAACTGAACAATGAATTTACCACTTGTAGTTAAAGGTGCTGTGTCAATAGACCAACTTATTTGTGGTGAATTAGTATCAATCCCACCATTTATTGCGTTAGTAGGTACGTAAAACGCCTCTACTACATCACCTGGGTTTAAAGGTTCTTCTAAAATGATTCTTCTAGAGTTTGAGAAAGACTGGAAGTATTCTATATTTCTAGCTAACATAGAACCATTTACACTTAATATAACATCACTACTCGATGGACTAATCAAATAAAACTCATATTTTCCTTGTGTCGTATTATAAAAAACCCTATCGGTATCTAATTGAGTTCCAGTTGTACCACTTTTTATTGTCTCCCCCACAGTATATAAATCAGCAATTAAGTCATTAACATCACCTTCTTTAACATACGCATATGTTAATATTTGATCAGGAAGGGGGTCAAATAATAGTTCTATATAGGGTGTAAATACACTTGTTCCTGTTGTTGAACCTGTTGGAGACAATATAGCTCTATATTCCATATCTTTAGCTAATATTCCACCATTATAAGACACTATTGGGTCAGATAACCCTTGTATGTTATAAGTTGATACACCAGTTACTGTAACGACAGAAGAAACCGATAAAGAATTAATTGTTTTTGCTGGTGGTACAACACTACTGTTAAATAAAGGTTGACTAGCCTCCAACATGTTTATAAAATACCAATCTGTTTCAGGTACATATAAACCATATAAGTCACCACGTTTATAAGTGTTAACACTACTTCTTCTAACATTTTGTTGTTTAGCTATTAACGTATTCACATCGTAATCCCAATAAGATTTAATAATAAACTCACCCTCACCAATTTTGTTAGTAGAAATCAACATAGAATTTTCAGTGTTAGAACTTAAACTATTATAACTTATATTAAATGTTTGTAACGCTGAGGTTGAGAACTGATTACTATTTTGATCGTATTTATAAATCTCACCATAGTAAGATAACTTTTTAGGTATGATTACATTGTTAACATTGTTAACTAATAAGTTGAAATTAAAGTTAACTCTATTTTTAGGTGATATATATACGTATCTATCACACGTAATGGCTTTATCTGTAATAATGTTAGGTAATCCCCAATTAGATGACGTACCCGTAATTGTACTACTACTTAAAGAAAATCCATTTTCCTGAAAATTACACTGTACCCCTAAACCATTAGGGTTATGTATCATATGTAGGTTAGATGATCCTAAATCTGCTAAATAAATTTTTTCGTCAGGTCCCATCTGTAACGCACCTAAACTACTACCACTTATATTAGCTATTTCTATTTCATTATCTAAAATATCTGTTCCCGCAGTAAATGAAAGGTTGTATTGATATAGTTTTTCACCAGCACCATCTGAAACGTAAAATTTAGAAGAGTCTGAAGAAAATTCTAACCCATATGGTCCAACATCAAATGTCTTACCACTAATGGATGTAAAATTATTTAATGTACCTCCCGAAGCATCAAAATCGAAGATATCTATAATATCTTCATCGTATAATAAAGATATTAATTTAGTACAATCTGGTGATGTTTTCATATAACCTCTAGCTGTGTTATGTGTACTACCTATATTAGTTATCACTGGTCCAGATAAACCACTAGAAGATATTTTATAAGAGTAAAAAGAAGTATCACCACTAGTGTGTGTTATAACCCAATAGTCTTCCCCATTACTATGACTACAAGCTGTAACTTTTTCAGATAATGGTGTGTTAATTAATTTAATGTTTTTAGTTACTACCTGACCTAAACCACCTTGTAATGACATATCCACTATAGAATACTCAAAACCATCTGGATTTCCGTTAAAGTCGGTTGAGAAGATGTAATATTTATTACTTTCCGGCATAGGGATAATAATAGATGACTGTGTAGATGTACCAGAACTAGATAACCCCGTACCATTACTCATAATAGTATTACCACTAGTATATACAGTTTCACCATTAGTATAAAATAATAATTCACCTTCTTGATTAGATATCGATGATACACCTTCTTGAGATATCATAGAACCACTAAGTGGTGTTGGTGTTGAACCGGTTTGTATAGGGTTAAATGTCATACCAGCGTTTTCCCCGAACAACCAATTATAGTTCATTCTATCATATGTATACCCAATGTAAGATACTGGACCACATAATGTATCTGTTGTCGTACTCGGTATCTTTCTAGTTCCACTAATAGTAACTTGTGGGAAATCAAAACTATCAAAATCTGATCTTTCTACGTAAGGAAACAATTCATCATTACTTTGTGGTTGCCACCCATAATTGTTACTTTCGTTTCTACTAGACAATAACTGATACTTCCTACCATTATCAATATATAAGATTTCATTATTAGCCTTAATCGATGGTTCTAAAACATTACATTTTACACCACTATTAGTTATTGAAGAGGAACAAGACCTACAACCACCTTCAACTATAGAGGTTATAACTGGTTCCGATGAAGAACAAAATGTTATAGATTGAGAACCGGCACCGTATTTAATTACCTCATCACTAACAGTTTCACCATATTCATCTTCATAAGTGAAAAGAGTTTTACAGTAACCACCAGAGTTACATAATGAACTATTTACCGTTATAGTATAAGTTGTAGTCTGTAAAACTAAGTCTTCACTTTTATTTCCATTAAAAAACAAAGGTATTTTTTGTTCGGTTTGTCTACTCCTAAAAATAGATTGTCCATTTAAAATAGGGTTCTGATAAACAAATATGTTATCAACCTTAGATAAGTCTAAAGGAAAAAACCAAGCGTTACTAGTAGAGAGAAAAGGGCTATCAGTTCTTGATTGGTAACCCATAGTAGGTGTATGAATCACAATCTCACCACTTATCTTTTCAATAATCTCTGTTTTAACAGATGGGGGATTACTTATTTTACCTCTTATTCCTGACATATCTTATAAATATATTTTTATTGACAATTATGTATTAATTCTGTGTTATAAAATGAACCACCACTGTCCCAATCATCGTCACCAAATATAGTAATATTACCTTCATATTCATTTGTATCATATATTTGTGTGATATATACCACACTATCTTCGTTAGTAACTAATTGGTTAGCTTGTTTTACACATTTATTTAATTTACTTCTAATATTAGCTATGAAATTTCTTTGTCTTTCGTAGTTTGTAGTACCAGGAATAAAATTAACTAAGTCATTTTGTGCGTTTACTAAACTTGTTGTTAAACCAGAACAACTAGTATAGTTACTATAATAATTTTCTTGTTGTGATAAATAATCTGTTTGTTGTTGTTCTAAATCTACTAATAAGTTAGATAGAGTTTCTTGTGTCGAAGTTAATGTCTGATTATATCCACTAATCTGAACATTTAAACTATCGATATCACTTTGTAAGTTAGGTGTATCAACATCTTGTAGATTTAGTGAACATAATTGATTATTTAAACCATCTATTAATTGTTGTGTAGTAGAAATTTCAACTTTAGTTACCAATATTTCGTTTTTGGTCTGTACTATTAAATCATTTGTAGGGTAAATAGGAATATCCTGTAATACTGTATAAACACTTTGAGAACCTATACTAAAGTCAGTCACACCACTTAGTTCACAGTTTTGAGCTTCAGGTAAATAATTTAAACTATATTTTTTATAGTTATATTTATTTTGATCGAAAATAGTATTTCTATAAATTTTTCCAGAGTTATCACAACCTTCCCATATAGTCGTAGATGGAACAACTTGTTCCAATAAATCTAACCAATAGTCACCTATCTCATCCATAAATTGGAAGAGGTTATTATACGTTAACTTACCACTTAATTCTTCTCCACAGTTACTAGCGTTTAAATATAGTTGGTAGAATAATCTCAATGTAGGGTAGTCACTTATAGTTTGTCTACTCTTAGCGTCTATTAGATTACTTAACACTAAGGAGTCAAAATTATCTTTAATGTTTATTTCAGAAGGGTTAACATCTAAAAAGTCTAATGGGTTTATACATGTACCAACCGTTACACCAGTAGTTATTCCAGATAGACAATCTTCTCTACTTATAACTTTTTTAGTTCCATAATATTCACAATCACCTTCACAACTATTGATCTCTTTCCAGTTACATGAATTTGTTGTGGTGTCCCAAACATAATTTTTACCAACACCCAAACCTAATGTACCTTTATCATTAATTAACCCATTTAATGTTGTACAACATTCTAATGTCATACCAGTTGTTTGGTTGAATGTTTGAGCGGTGATACCACTTATTACCTCTGT
>Ga0209631_10001511_pt1 | contig 29729 bp, 42 predicted proteins | sample COG_08_FD_184752 | JGI IMG/M metagenome (GOLD analysis project Ga0209631, IMG submission 184752) | Pelagic Microbial community sample from North Sea - COGITO 998_met_08 (SPAdes) (version 2) | ecosystem: Environmental > Aquatic > Marine > Neritic zone/Coastal water | place: Helgoland, sampling... | reverse complement strand
CTACCGCACCAAGATCGTGACGGACGCGATCGGTGCACCGACGGAATTCGAGATCAAAGGCGACACGAACGCAGCACCTTCCTTTGCCGTTAAGACGGTAAACTAACCGAACCACCCCATTCCATAGCCCGAATTATCAACGCCCCCCGGATTATTCATCTGGGGGGTTTTTTTATGCAGAAACTTTTTCTGGACAGAACCGAGCAGAGCATGGACCCAGAAATTTTTTCTGGATAACGGTGGGGTTAACCGAAGGGAGAAGCGAAGGGAGAAGCGAGTACGTGTGGGTTTATCGAAGGGAGTAGCGACCCATAACGTAGGGGTATGTCGAAGGGAGAAGCGACTGTAACGGGTTAGTCGAAGGGAGAAGCGAGAACACCACCCTAGAAAATTTTTCTAGGACCCTACGCTCACCGTTTTAGGTGCCTGACAGAGCCTCTGGTGCGCTTTGCCCCCCTCACTAAAAGGGCTATCAGCTCTCGAACAATCGCCCCAATCTCCTCTGCAACTCGCTCTCAATATCTTCCGGGCTCCTGTGCTCCACGATCATCCTTGTGGAGTCATCGAACGCACCTTCTGCCTTACCTAGAAGCTCTAGCGCCCGCACTCGCGTGGATGGTGGGTTGCCGTCATCTAGCGCTTCCTTCTTGAGCATCTCTAGCACCCATTTACGGCTCAGTTGCTTGTGTGCCGTCTTGGCTTCCTTCTTGTCTGCCCGAAGGTCCTCGACTGCTTTCCGTATCTTTTCCTTCTTCATCATACGGGAGGCTTCGACGTTGATGGCAGCGTCGGACGCTTTGGTCTGGTACGCCTTGCGGTAGGCGTCGGAATAGCTCAACCCCTTGGCAACGAACCCGGCGAATGCGGATTGTTTTGGGGTTAGGGTGTCGGGCTTAGTCATGCACTACTCTACACTCTGACACGTAGGGCGGGTAGTTGTAAGAATGTTTCTTATTGTAACAGTATTGTAACAGTATTGTAACGATGTTGGTGAGTCGCTATTTAGGGTCTTGACAAGCCTTTGTGTATATATATATTTATATTCAGTTGTTTGACAATTCAGGTTTGGGTGTTGGGTCGCCGGAGGCGCGTCCTCCGACTATCTCAGAAAAAATTTCTGAAAGGACGATTCAACAATGAAGATTCAGGACATTGCACAGAAGATGGCTAACGGTATCGCTCGCAAGAAAGATGCCGATAACGCTGCTGCTCCTCTCGTTGCCTACATGATCTATGTAGCAGTATCGAGTCAGGATGCGTTCGACTCCCTCCGTGAGCTTTATATGCTCACATTCGAGGCGGCAGCAAGCACGAAGAAGAAAGCCGTACAGTCTTACTTTACCCGCATGGGTGGGCTTATGTCCGCTCTGGTGGAGCATATGAACCACGAAGTAATGTCAGATACAATCGACGCCGAGATGGCGTTGGTGCGCTTCGAGGACGGGAAGCTCGTCAGAGCAGAAGACGCGAAGCGGTTCCCGAAAGCTCCTCCGATCACGAGAGCCGGAGATGTAATCCGCAGGGATTTTGCTCAGGATGTTCCGTTTGCTGATGCGCACGAACACGTTGATGTATCGGAATGCGACACCGTAGGAGAAGCTCTCGAAGTACTAGACGAGGAGATCACCCGCCTAGCAGAGATCAAGGGATCTCTCGAAGCATTCCGCGCCTCTGTACTGAATGAGGCGGTAGGAGAGCCGGTCCAATTCGAGATCGGCGGGGACACCAACGTAGAACCTGCTTTTTCCATCAAATCATAATTAATTAGACCCGCACCCAAACCTGAATTGTTAAACCCCCAGAAATGGGGGTTTTTTATTGTCAGAAATTTTTTCTGAGCCAGAAATTTTTTCTGATTTCATGGATGGAGAAGCGATGAAGGGAGAAGCGATAGGCACCCTACATAACATAGTAGGTGGCTATTGACATATATGTATTGATCTATTAGATTTAATGCGTAGGATCGGAGCGGGGCCAAGAGCCCCAGAAAAAATTTCTGAGAGGGAGGGAGTGACATGAGAGTGAATTGCGGCCTGACGCTTAACGCTTGGTCTGAAGACAAGCCATACGGCAAGCGCGGAGACTCCATCTGGACGGACGGGAGCACCATCTACTCTTACGGTACATGGATTATGGCAGAGCTTGATGACGGGTGCGGTCCCCGGTTCCGGTTCAACGACACCAAGTACAGCCAGACAACGACCACGCACCAAAACGCGATCCGCGAATACATGATAAGCAAGGGGAAGAGTCTGCGGTTTCACGAGGACGTGCCACGGGGCACCTACTCCCTTTCCTTGCAGTAGGGGGGTATTGACATATATATATTGACCTATTATATTTAATGCGTAGGATCGAAGTGCGACCAATGAGTCGCAGAAAAAATTTCTAAGGAGACTCCACATGGCTTGGAGAAATGATGTCGGTGACTACTTGATCGGTCACCAGAAGATCAGACGCGAACACCACGCGGTCTGGCTGCGAGCAAGAACAGCGAACAGCGTACAGTCGGCGTACCGGATTCTGAAGCGCGCTCTACCGTATGAGCGTGTGCCGGAGCCGTGGAAATCCAAGCTCAGACACCAACACAAGTTTCTGGGCACCACGGGCCAGTACTCACAAGGAAGTAGTGACCCGCGCACGTTCGATCATCGTGAGCCCGTCCCTACGGGTGCCGTTGAGTCCTTTGGGCCTGACACATACAAGCCCAAGCGCAAGACGCGCCGACGCCCGAAGAACACCATCGGGCTACCCACCCGCGAACACGTTGGCTTGCCGTTCAACGCACCACCCACACGGGATCTTTCAGAAAATATTTCTGAGTAACATTTTCAAGGGGAGGTGCGACGGATGAAGTGTTCGATAGCAGGGTGCGAGCAGACTGTTCACCCCGTTCGCGTTGAGTGTGGGATCTACGCATGCATGACGCATGGCAACCATGCAAAGACGCAAGGTATCATGCTCCCGACGAACGGTAAGTGTGGGATGACTCTGCAATTAATCCCCGGAGAAGCCAGACACTTGCAGGGTCTGATGAAGAAGCAGGTTCAGCGCAACAGGATGTCCGGTTAATCCAGAAATTTTTTCTGGAAAACATTTCCACAGCAAAGAGGTGGCACCATGCCGAATCATACCGTCCAACTAATAATTAGTTCAGGAGACAACTGAGATGAGCAAGAACCTGACGCAATTCCTAGCGAGCTACGTGGCCGATTTCCCCGAGGCCGAGCACCTACTCCGGGAGCATGAGGAGCTGCTGGAGGCGGCGAAGGCTGCGGATGAATACGCATTCATTGTGCAGGACGCTCTGGATCGCTCGACCCGACACGAGATGAACGCTGGCGAGCTAGGCATGATCGCGAACCTGTGGGACGAGAAGCGAACCACACTCCGCGCAGCCATCGCCAAGGCCGTGAGAAAAAATTTCTGAGAACTTTCTTGGTAGGCAATCGCCTACCTATCACAGCGGCATTGGCCGCAAACTAGGAGATAGCACAATGAGCATCGAAGAACTTCTGGCGTCCGCAAATCCTTACGCCGCAGACCAGATCGCTTGGGAGCTTGAGATGGAGATTGATCGGTTCGAGCGATCTCTCAATTCGGAAAACTGGCGCGATGTTGACAGGACGAGAGAGCTTATCTCGAAACAGATCGCGGACCTTATCCGTCTTGCGTCAGGGTGCTCCCGACAGAACATGCCCCTCGACAATCTACCGTTCTACGATCCCGCCCAAATAAACCTGCTCTGATTCCCCCAAGAGATTTCTAGTATGAATACAAAAATATTTTGTGCAATTTTATTTTTGGTTGCAGCACGGCCAAGCGTCTTGTTTTCTCCAGAGGTACCAGAGGGTAGGCAAGTGGTGTCAGAGCCGTTAGAGCGCGATTACGAGCCTCTGGCGGCACACTTGAAGGATGTCCGGTGGACCTGTTCGGGCGATGGGTGCCTGAGCAGGGGTGACATAGATCGTCTTGCCGTAGAAATTTTTTCTCAGGCAGATGACCTTGGTTTGGATGTCGCCATGTTGGTTGGGATTCTCATGGTCGAGAACCCTTGGTTGGACTCTCTAGCAGTCTCCAGTGCGGGGGCGGTGGGCTTGTACCAAGTCATGCCCATGCACAGGGAGGTGTGGCCGGGGTGCGAGGACACAATGGAGACAGTCGTGGGCTCAGTTTGCCACGGCTCGTCTATCATCCATGACTTTCTACAGAGGAGAGGCAGCAGGAACATGGCCCTACTCGCATACAACGGATGCAAGGGTGGGCCGTGCGAGATATACCCAGAAAAAGTTTCTGGCTACTCAAATCAATTTATCAACAAGGGGGGGCCATGAGTCACCTAGAAGACGACCGTATGTGTGAGTGCGGTAGAAGTGAGAAGTACGGGCAGACAGACTACTACGGTATCTATGCCGGTAAGATGTGCGACCAGTGCTTCAAAGAGAAGTACAAGCAGGGTCCATACTTCGATCCCGCATACGCCGGTGAATCCTTGGAAGAGGGGGAATGGTAATGACGCTAGACATAAACAAACTCCAACAAAAACATAAACAAAGGACAAGGCAGATTAATAATCTTAAGCAAGCTGAATATTTTCTGCGTGAGGCGTCCAAAGACTTAACCACCGAAAGGTTTGAGTGTGATTGTTGCGGGTTTGGACTGTGGCATGACGAACCAGAGGCTAGGATGCACAGAAGCCTAATGTCAGCATTGAAACAGACCGCCAAGGTGAAAGTGGTGGCGGTAGACGACCTTGAGGACATCAAAGGTTTGTTAGACGTATAGGGCGGGGGTTGACAGTATCCCCTTGTTGTATTAAATTTATTACAGGTTAGAAATCCACTAACCAATCGCGGGCTGTTTAGCCCAAACCGGAGTCAGTAATGAGCAACATGTTTCCATGCAACAGTATTACCCCACAAGAAGCCGTAGATGTCATGGCTGATTTGTCGTGGCCGATGCGATCCAAGTTCTTGACCGTCATGCTTGGGTACGTGGGTCAGGGAAAGACCGTAGGTGCAAGACTTGCTTCAGAAAAAATTTCTGAGAATCTGGGGCTCACGTTGGTGAACATGCGCGACCTAAACCGCGCACCGAAGGACAGCGAGTTTGTTTATTGGGAGATCAATTGCTCCACATCTGATCGGAGCGACTTCCAGATCCCGTGGATAGAGGATGGGTCTTACGATCTCGTGGTTCTTCAGACGTTCCGGCTCTTGGCTGAAAACCCGAACACACACGGCATGATCGTGTTCGATGAGGTCGCTAAGAATCCTGAGCTAGCTCCAATTTTTGCAGAGATAGCGAGGGAGCGGAGGTTCGGCACCAAATTTAAGCTGCCCGACAACATCATGGTCGTGGGTACAGGCAACCGGGCCACCGACAACGCAAGCTCGTTCGATCTACCGGAGGACCTTCGCAATCGTGCAATGATTCTGGATGTTGAGTCCACATCCGACAGCTTCCTAGAGCACGAAGGGGACACCCTCGACAGTACGCTCGTCGCCGCGATCAAGCTCATGGCTGGCACGGCAGAGAACAAGCTGATCTTCGACTACGGAAACAGAACAGAGCCGTCCGCAAGCACACAGAACTGCACGTTCCGTAGCATGTCGTGCTTCAACAATGTCATCAAGCTCGACACTTGGGATTGGCACAAGCCGCACCACAGGCATGCGGGTGGAGGGCTGATCGGTTCGGGTGCTTTCACCACGGTTGCGGCGAGTCAGGGTTTTGGGGACAAGCTTCTCATGGTCAATGCGTACTTCGATGACCCGGAGGCCAACAAGTCTGAGATCGAAAGCGTGTTCGTCCACAACAGTCTTGGCGTGGAGAACCTGTTCGACTTCAAGTACGCGCTCATGGTGAGCTTCCTGAACAAGACCAAGAAGGACGCGAACAATTTCGAGACGGCATGCAAATACCTCGACATCATCAATGACGGGGACTTGTACCGCTCGTTCCTTGAGTGCGCGAAACAGGTGGACGAATCGTTCGCCAAGACGAGCCGGTATGCGAGCAACCGTGCGGCTGACATCCGCAAAGCAAACTGAGTCTACCGTAAATCAGTAGGTCGTACACACCGAAAAGCCTTGTAATACGGGGCTAAAGGCAGTGACCTGCTGATGTTTGGGAGACTTGAAAAAATATTTTTCGAGAAAAGATTTCTCACACCACAGGAGCCTCGACATGAGGACAATTGAAGCAGAAGAGTATTTCGTGTGCAGTCTTGAGGTCGGCAAGTTTACCGGCACCAAGGGCGACAAGGTGATGAAGAGTCAACTTGTGGAGCATGACAACAAGCGTGTGGGCGCAACGTTCCACCGCATCCCCACGAAGTACTACACAGCAATCGGCAAGGCCGAGCGCATGGGCAGGGACGCACTCTCTGATGGCAACTGGCTCTGGACATCCAAGCAACCGGGGGATTCTGGTAAGGCGTCATCTATGGACGGCTACCTTGTCCACCATGAGGACTTTCATGACTTGGATAAAAAAATGACCAAGGCCCGGAATGCTTTCTGGGCAGCCGCCGAAGAAAACATCATTCGGATGTACGACTTCCACAGACGGCAGGGCCAGATCGCATACCGTCAGGCCACGGGTGAGAACATGAGTGACGATCAGGTCCAACGGTTCTATCCCGATGTAACAGAGGTCCGCAAGGCGTTTGACTTCAGGTTCAAGCCCCTCCCTCTGTATGGGTCTCAGGATGGAGATGGCTCGCGCATCTGGCACCCTTCATGGGGTGGCGAGAAGCGTGACTTGTTTGAGCGGGTGCAACAGGCGGCAATCGATGACCAGAACCGCAGGGTCCAGAATGGCATGGAGGGTCTAGTTAGTCGTGTGCTGAATGTCGCCAAACAGCAGGCAGAAAATATTTCCACTTATGAAAATTCTGGTGACGACAAGCCCAAAGGTCTGCCTTACGCAAACACATGGGCAATCATGGAAAACCTTGCTGACGAATTAGACAAGTGGGGTGGCAGGGTCACAAACGACAACGGCAAAATGCGCGGACTTGCAGTAGACATTCACCGCATGATTAATGGCATCAACGATGCGACTGCGGGTAACGTCGGGGAGTTCCGTGGAATGATGTCGAACGAAGCACCAATCCGTGAACAGATCGGTTCACAACTCAAGAACATTGAAAGCTCTGCGTCTTCGGCCCTCGAAGACTTGCTTTCGTAAAGAATGGAGGAGAACGACATGAGCTTAACAATCGCTCAAGAGAAACAGGCACACCGCCTATCTGTAGCCAAGTCCGAATGCTACGGATTCTCCATCGCAAGTGCAGCAATCTTGGCACCCATCCCTATTAGTATTGACGACAGGCAGCCAACTGCATGCACTGATGGCAACAAAATTTATTTCAGTTCTGTTTTTGCCGAGACACTTAACCCACTGGAGCTTGCCGGAACAATTATCCACGAAGCCCTCCACATCCAACTCATGCACCCATTGCGTATGCTGATGCTAATGGAACGTGGATTCACTCCAAAGCAGATCAATATTGCCGCTGACTATATCATCAATGGCAAGATAAAGAGGATGAAGGGGTACGGATCTTCGTTTATTTTGCCCGAGGGTACGCTGTTCCACGATGTCTTTTCCAATTCCGACGAGTACAGTCTGGAGTATGTGTGCGAGGAGCTACGCAAGAACCCTCCCCCGCAACCACAAGGCCAACCTCAACCACAGAACGGTGGTGAGGGCGGTCAGGAGGGCGGCACAGGCCCTTCGGAGCCCCAAGAGGGACAGGGACAGGGCCAAGAGGACGAGAACGCTCCTCCAGTCTCTGCCGGGACAGGCCCCGGTGACATTATTCCGATGCCAGACATTGATGCGACCGACCCAAAGCAGGTGCAGCAAGCTGTCAACGAAATTCAGGACCGTATTGTTCGGGCACAGATCGCAGAGAAAGCTACTGGTATGGGTAGCGGCGGTGGCGTGACAGTCGTAGACAACTCCGACTTGGTGTCAAAGACTGTACCTCTTCAGACTATCAAGAAGTTTATTCGAGACCATGTGAAGTCTGGTCGCACTTGGAAGCGTCCGAATCGCAGATTCGTCGCCCAGAAAATTTATATGCCTGCACGCGATCGAAAGCCGAACAGGATGTATTGCTGTATGGATACAAGTGGGTCCGTGGGCATGTTTGAGACACGGCAGTTCAGGGACAACTTGGTATCATGGTCGTCCATTGGTGGTATTGATAAGATTATGATGTCCTATGTGGACAGCAGGCTGCACAAGAATACCGCCACAGACACGCCGTGGTTTGAGATCGCAACTGCCGGTGGGCGCAACGCTAGGGACATGGTGCTTGAGCTTTACGGTGGGGGAGGGACGACATTTGATCCCATCTTTGAGCACATTGCAGAAAACAATGAACAGGTTCCCGGCTTGATTTACTTCACAGATGGCTATGGCCGAGTCTCCGCACCGAAACCCCCCTTCCCGGTGTTGTGGGTGACAACGCACGTAGCCCCGACGTTTGTTAACCAGAAGCAATGGGGGGAGGTGGTGTACATCTAATGCGAATGATGACAATACGAAACGTGCTACAAGCTCTTGGTCAAGAGGTGGACACTATGGTCGAGTTCGGTACCGGAGAGGTGAGCTGGACCGACCTAGAAAAATTTTCTGGACAAGCAATTGATTCGGTTAACTTCTTGGACGAGGTGGTTCTAGGCTTCAATAAAACCATGATGGAACACTTTGATTTCTTTGTTGACCTACAAGCCTCAGGCGCATGGGTCCACATGGCCCCAGAGGAAAGGCGCAGGGCGATGGACTTAGTGAACGACATGAACCAGATGTACGATTTCTTTTTTTGCGGAGCAATTAATCCCCCAGTAGGAGAAAAATGAGAACACAACAAGCTCGTCAGGTTCGAGACAAGGCAATTTCTGATGCTATGAACCTTGGTCACACTCCTAAACTTCTTACTAAGTCTGGTGCAATGGAGCTTTGGGTTTGCGAGAACGGGTGCAACTGCGTTATTGATGCGTGGGACAGCCCCGCAATCGTAAACGGCGGCATGGCTCACGTTCAATGCAGAAACCCCCGATCTAGTTCTAAACTAGACCGGGGGCAGGAGGCAGAATGAGCATTCTGCTTCAGTCACTTTCGCAGGAATCGCGCACGGAATCGCGTCCCTTTAGCGACCGATGAACAAATATACGGAGAATGTGCTCAATGAGCAATGACCTAATCTTGGCTCAAATTAAAAATCTTCGGCGCGGGCAACACAAGCGCCCGTGTCCTTCATGTCAAAGCACACGAAAGACAAACCGAAAAGACCGGCCTTTGTCGGTGAAGGTTGACGCCGATGGAGTTCAGTATCACTGCCATCATTGCGGTGAGAATGGTTACTCGCTGTCCGCTGCACCGAGGCAACAATACTATGAACCAGTACGTTTTCAGGAGGCAATCGTGGTGAGCAAGGCAAGCAATAGTAAGAGCAAGGTTTCGGCAACATCATTCCTAGAGGACCGTGGTATCGCCCGTCAGGTGATGGACGATCACGCGATCCTTGGGGATTGGGTTTTTGCAGGTGAGCGCAAACCCGCGATTGGCTTTCCTTACAGGGACAATCAGGGACAGGTCGTCTCTATTAAATGGAGGTCGGCCAACGGCACCAAGCAGTTTAGCCAGCAGGGTGTGTGTGAGGATTTTTTTAACATAGAAAATTATCAAAACGGCAACGACTTGCTCATCTGTGAAGGTGAGTTGGATGCCCTTTCGTGGATGACGGCAGGGTTGCCCGACAACATTACGGTGGTGTCTATCCCGAATGGAGCCCCACCAAAAGTCAAAGACGGCAAGATTGATCCCGCTGACGATCAGAAGTTTCGGTACATATACAGGTCCAAAGATGTACTCGACAAGGCTCCGCGCATCATGCTCAATACGGACAACGACGGTCCGGGCGATGCACTCAGGACGGAGATACTTCGCAGAATTGGCCGCTCTAGGGTGTGGACTATATCCCTTGATGAGAACAAGGATGCGTCGGAGGCGCTTGAAAAAAGTGGCCCAGAATATTTATTGGGCTGCCTAGAGTTGGCGGCCCCGGTCCCAGAGGTGGGGCTGCACAACGCTTCGGTGTTCGACTCACAGTATGTGGATCTGTATGAAAACGGTCAGGCGAAAGGGGCAAGCACTGGAATCACATCCCTTGATAAGTTGATACAGATACCCACAGGCATGCTCACTGTAGTCACAGGGTTTCCAAGCTCAGGCAAATCTGATTTGGTGGATCAGATTTGTATGAATCTGGCTAAGAGTCATAACTGGAAAACGGTTTACTGTTCTTTCGAGAAACCGCCCGAGCTGCACATGGCCCAGCTTGCACAAAAGTTTATTGGCAAACCATTCTTTGATGGACCTACATCGAAGATGACAACAGAGGAACGGGATTATGCTTCCAACTGGCTGAACGAGCACTTCCTGTTCATGGACTACAGGCGGGACGGTCCGTCAGAAATCTCTAAGATCCTTGAGATCGCAAGCTCTGCCGTGATGCGCATGGGTTGCAGGGTGTTGGTGATTGATCCGTACAACTACTTGGATGTCGGATCTAACATGAGAGAGACTGACGCAATTAGTCAGATGCTTACTCAGGTACAGCTATGGGCGAAGGAACACGATGCCCATGTGTTCTTCATCGCACATCCAACGAAGATTAGCCCGGATCGTAGATCGGAGCGAAAGGTTATCGTCACAGGGCACGACATCGCGGGAAGCGCAGCGTGGTTTGCTAAGGCTGACATTGGATTGTCGGCGTGGAGGCACCCACGGGACGAGGAGCCGCCCGAAGCACATGTCTGGAAGGTCAGATGGTCTTGGCTTGGTCGCAATGGCTCATGTCCCCTCACGTTCGATAAGCCTACCGGACGTTGGGGCGACTACAGCTACGAGGACGATTACGATTGGGACTTTTGATCCTCTAGTTCGCATAGCTCTTTCAGCTTTGCGATTACGTCTTCAGAGTTTTCGATAAGCCCACAAACAATAATTGATCTAGGATTATTTTTATCTAAGCCATGCTCAATGTACTTTCGTTTTATCTGTCTATCGTTTTTGTATAGTTTGTCTTGAAGGAGATCTAAGATAAGAGACTCATCTAAGTCTGGTCTCCTAGTTCTGTAGTAAATCTTTATAGCTATACACAAATCACCTTCTAAAAGATTCTCCCTAATAGATAGTTGTTCTAGTACATTTTTACTATAAGAGAGAGCTTTTTTACTTTTAATAAAGCGAGGTTTGCCATGTATTAATACTGCTCTACGCTGATTAGCTTTCGACGCTGGCTCGCCGCTTACGGTAACGTAGCACGGGTTCCTGTCAAGGCCATTGCGGCGCTTTGTTTTTTTGTTTATCATGTTCATCCCAATCAGTTTCACCCTAAAGTGGAGGCTTGATGTCGGATGCACCTTGGTACCATGTCCGACAGGATGCAGGACCTCCCCCATCTACTTCGGGCAGAAAGAGTAGGTGGGGGCATCTCCCCCTGTCTGAGATAGAGGTGGGAGATGTAATTGAATTACCTATGGATGCGAATGAGTCATCGTTGGTGATTTCCGCGCTGAGTAGTTACGTGTGGAGGGAGTCAAAGAAAATAGGTAAGAAGTTTTCTGTTAAACGAGTTAAACTAGGAATTGGAATATGGAGAACGAAATGAGCAACATTGACTACCTCACCAACCCGCCTGCCCACACCGGGATCGGGTTGCCTGACGACACCGTGCGTGATGAGCAAGATACCCCCGAAACCACAAGAAGCACAAACGGCTCGCCAAATGAAATTAAAATCCACAGAGGCGTTCCGGCACCCAAGACCCTGAGCGTTCGCGGAGCCAAGTCTCGCTACCCCTTGATGGAGATGGAGATCGGTGACTGTTTTTTCGTAGACTGCGACCGTTCGGATAAAGGCAAGACAGAAGAACGCACCATTCGCCAGACAGTATCCCGCTACCACCGACGCCTGAAGGACGGCAAGGGTTTCCCTTTGGCTAGTAAGAATTCTATCCCCAATGATGCTCGTTGGGCTGTCAGCCGTCAGGGCGATGATCGTGTTGGTGTTTGGCGGCTCGCGTAGTGAAAATCACGAATCAGTTTGGTGCGCCTGAACAATTTGTCACAGCGTTGACGAACGATAGCTACTCCAAAGGGGAGGCCGACTTCAGTGCAACCGGGCTGCTTCGTCCACCGCAGATCAGCCACCTAGAAAAGTTACACGAAGAAAAATTATCTACAGATGTATCGGATATGCTCTTCGCACTTCTGGGTACTGGCGTACACTCCTTGCTTGAGGGGTGTGCGCCAGACGGCTCTCTGGTGGAGAAGCGTTGGTTCGCTAAGATGAATGGCTACACCATCTCTGGAGCAATCGACCTGTACAACGACGGGCATGTGATGGATTACAAAGTCACAGGCACGTACAGCACACAGGCAGGAAAGCCAGAGTGGGAGCAACAGCTAAACATCTACGCTTGGCTTCTCAGGCAGAACGACATGCCGGTAGAATCACTTACGATTTGTGCGATCTGTAGGGATTGGTCGCAGACTAAGGTGAACAGGCAGAGGAATTATCCTGAGTCACCCATCGTGACCATAGACATACCTGTTTGGTTGCCGGATGCAGCAGAGCAATTCGTTGCGGAAAGGATTGGATTGCACTCAAGCGATACTATGCCTGAATGTACAGACCAAGAGAGGTGGGCAAGAAAGAACGGCCAGTACATTCGGTGCGAAAATTATTGCTCAGTTGCGGATTTTTGTCCGCAATACAAACAAGACACTTAGTACATGGTTGTCACCGACCGTCAAGCTAGGAACCTTTGGCTCAGACTCGACACGGATGGATCATGTTGGGAATGGACCGGACCAAAGAGCCGCGACGGCTACGGAAGGGTTCAGTTTGATAAACGCTTTCTTCAGGTGCATCGTGTAGTCTACGAGTTGTTCTACCAGACACCGCTGACACCAGATGTTTGTGTGCTTCATAGATGCGACAACCCATCGTGCGCGAGGCCGTCGCATCTTTCACTTGGCACTCGCGCAGATAACAATCGCGACTGCAAGGCTAAGGGGCGCACACGCAAGGGAGTTAACAAACACAACAGTCAATTAACGGAAAACCAAGTGAAAGAAATTTTAGCTTCCACAGAATCCGCAACGGCGCTTGCGAAACGTTATCCGGTATCTGACGTTACGATAGGCAAGATTCGTCGCGGCGTTGCTTGGACACACATCAAACCCGAGGAGGAATTATGAGCAGTAACACAGCAGGAGACATCTGGAAAACCCTGTCTAAGCTCAATGTAGACGAGCATACGGAGGACCGTAACGGGCTTTCGTATCTGTCATGGGCTTGGGCGTGGGGTATAATGATGGAGCACTACCCAAACATGACAGTCACTTGGCATGGTGACGGCGCACATGTAGACCACATCGTGTATCCGGGCGGCACTGCATCTGTTGCTTGCACCGTGTCAATCGGGCCGGTCAGTCAGCACATGTGGCTTCCTGTTATGGACTACAGGCACAAGGCGATTGCAAACCCTGATGCCCGCGCAATCAGCGATGCAAAGATGCGGTGCATGGTAAAGTGCTTCGCCCTCTTTGGGTTAGGGCACTACATCTACTCAGGCGAAGACCTCCCCGCCCCTGAAAAAACACAGGCGGTAGAGAAGCAAAAGCCCGCCGCAAAAAAACCAGCCCAGAAAAAAAATAAACCGAGCCCTGACTCGAACCATGACTCTGTTTACGGCGAAGAGTTGGCTAAGTCGATCAAGGCTACGGCGAACAGGCTGGACAAAGATGGATGGGAGCCAGATGATGACTTTAAGGCGCGCATCAAAACAGCCTTGTCCCGTGGTGAGGTAGACTTACTACTGAAGGTCAAGCAGGACCTAGAAGCACTCGTATTACCCGCAGCACAACTATCCACTCCTTTCTAAAGCGCAATGAACAACTACAACAACGGACCACGAATCGACTTTGCGATGTTCAAGAACAGCTACGCGAAGACCGACAAGCACCCAAAAGAAACTGGTAAAATTGAAATCACCCGTGAATTCCTGAAGGCTATGGTTGAAGTGGCCAAGACCGGAAACATGCCCGTCTTGAAGGCTGCATCATGGGATAACACTTCCAAGAAGGGCATGGCTTACAAAAGCATTCGCTTGGAAATCACCTCGTCTGAGCCAAGTGATACACAGCCTCACGACGAAAAGGAGGGGGCGGTAACTGCTACGGCGTCAAGTGACAACAGCGACGACGACATGCCGTGGTAGACAGGGTTCAATTCCTCTTGCGTCTACCACAGGAGATGAAAGATGCCGTCTCAGAGAAGGCAGGAGTAGAAGGCGTGACGCGCAGTGAATGGATGCGCCGAGCAATCACTGAAAGATTGACAAGCCAAAGTATTGAAAGTGAAGAGCATCTAGTTTTAGACGACACTAACTACAAAAGAGCAGAAAGCCCCCGTGTCCCACGCAAAGCTGAAAGGTCAAGGGATATGTGGTGGCTGTAGCCGCTTGCTGGCGGCTGCATGGGTGTCCCTGATGACCTTGAATCAGGGCTCCGCTTGGTAATATGGTCGCACCCATAGAAGCGGAGAGGGTTGCTCTCCCAGATGCGAGATCAAGGCCTCGTTTCTTGGTAGAGAGCGCCCGCACCCACTTGATTAATCGGAGGCAAACTTGAGCAAGGAGGAGGACATGGACACTGGACCCGCATGGCTCGTAGAGGCCCAGAACGACCCCTTTCAGACATCATTGTTTGAGGGAGAATCAGCTAGGGATAAAGCGGTTGCGAACCTAGACTTAGCATATGACGGCTGGATAGATTCGGTTATAAAAATAATTTCATCAATTCCAAATTCTCAGTCTTTCACAACTGACTACTTGTGGGAGCAAGTCGAGTCTGCGCCCAATGAACCACGCGCTATGGGTGCCGTTATGACTAGGGCGAGAAGGGAGGGTTTGGTGATCTCTACTGGTAACTACATTAAGAGCAGGCGTCCTGAGTGTCATGCCCGACCTGTTATGATATGGAGGCGTATCTAATGAAAGAGTTAGGGGGCCTGAGCCTCACGCCGACGAGAAACGATCTGCGGTACATAAACGACCACGACGACCCCAAGGCGGTGCTCGCTGCATGGTACAATGAGATCCCAATGGGGGCGTTTACAAGCAATGATGCGGAAGCGTTTCGTGCTGCGGTCGAAGATGAGTTGCGGCACATAGACGACAACGCCTGTGACCCCGTCGATATGTCACTGATCTCCATTGAGGAGGTTTAACATGAAACGCGAAACAAGAGGACAGGGCAATCCATTCCTGCCATCACCGGAATCCTTCAAGGACAACTGGGAGGGACAGTCGGGATACGCAGCAATGGTTGGCTGCATTATGATGCACTTTCTTGGAGAAGGGTTGCCCCCCTTGAGGGGTGGATGGGACAACTGGAAAGAACTTTACTACACAGAGTCAGAAAAGTCGGGCCTTACCGAAACTGAAGCATCTGATTTTCTGGCCCACACATGTGCAATCCTAGTGCTTCTGGGTGTAGTCGATCCGCCCCCTGATGAGGGGGTGCTGCCGAAAGGCACGGGCACCGTAGTCCATTGATGGACTGGGCGCACGTCTTGTTCACATCATTCTTGTTTGGCTGCTTGTTTGGTTTTTTCTGGGGAGCCCTGTGCGGGTACGCCTTCGCACTCTATGACATGCTCCCCGATGGCGACTAACGGATAAGGGATACCAAGAGGGCACCGGCTAGTAGGGCCGGGGTCTGGCCCGTAAGGCGCTTGGGGAGTGAGGGGCTGGCCTTCACCCTCCAAGCGTCTCTTTCGTTTCTTAGTGCGGCTGCAACCGCCTCCGATGCCTGTAGCTGCATCGACTGTGCCCCGATCACAGAATCGGACAATTCAATTCTTCGCCACAGGAGAACGCGGTCGGCGTTCAGTGCATCAATCTCGTCGTTCAGGGCAACAACCACTGAGTCGTGTGCTTGCTTGAGCAAGAGAACTTGTCCAGAAATAATTTCTTGTCCAGCAGCTCTAAGGCTATCGACAAGATGAGATGTCCGAGCGTTGTATGAACGCGATGCGTTGTCAGTCCTAACCCCAGCCTGTGCCACAACAACCCTCAAGCTGTCACTCTGTTGCTTAAGACTGTCTACCAGAGAGGTGTGTCTTGCAGAAATCTTAGCCAACTCGACAGATGCTCCAGCCAATGCTTCTTCGGCGTCCACTGTGCGCTGATTGAGTTCCTTGAGTTCGCCTGAGTTTCGCAAAAAAAAACTTTGGACTGTTAATGATGCAACAAAAATCAAGGACAGGCAGATAAAAATATTTTTCATGTAATAATTTAATAACTATTTATTCTCGCCCGCTTCTTTGGATGCGCCTTGCGCTAAAAACTTGTAGGCGGGCGTTGGGGCATAGGAACCACTGATGTTTTTCTTCATAACTCTAGTTACTTCTACATCCCCAGACTCAATCATAGATCTGAGCAGACTCCTGATTTTTTCCTTGCTGATACCCGTGACCTTAACCAACTCCCTACTTGTAAAAGAGTAGGGATCTGCGTCAGGGGTGGTTTGTATCCGCTCTTCAATAGACTGTGAGATTTGCTCTATAATCTCAGCTTCAGTGATCACGGTTACTTAATCTCCATTTGAGTAGGTCTTGTGGGTGCAAACAGGATGGGCTCAACAGAATACTCGCCCTCAGTAACTGGTACACATACCAAGCCAACATCTGCCATACTTTCTGCTACACGGTGAACGTATTCCGTTGCAAGCTGCCAAGCAGGCAAGGCTACAGCGCGAGTTTTTATTTTGTGGATCTTTCCGCTGTCTGCGAACTGGTGAAAGTGACTGCGGATAGCTAGGTCGGGTGCCTCTTCCCCGTCCATCATGTAGTTAAAACAAATATCCTGAGCGTACCATCTCATGTATGGCCCTTTCGTATGAGACCTTCTGCCCATGCGACCGTGATGCTTAACGTCAAAAGATACGCCGCCAATAGACAGCTTCCTCCAGTATGATGACATCTGCCCTGTGTCCGGGTCGCTCACCACGGGCCAACCCTGAGAAGAGAGAGCGCGAGCTATGCCCTCCTCAGTGTTTCCAGACTCTCCTACATGCGCGGCAGTTCCACGAATGATATGGATGGAGTCAGGCTTCAGGGCCAAAGGGATGCGCATAGCTTCCAGAAAACATGTGATATGAATCCCGGTCAACCTGCTTGCGATCTGCGAAGTGCGGTGATGGTCACCGTCGATTGCGTCACCGTTAACTACGATGTGTAATTTCTTTTTTCGGTTGCGCATCTTCTTGACGCGCTTCCATGCGTCAATCCAGTTATTCCACAACCACACTTGGGACTTGTTTGGTTGGTACCACCCGCCATCGTCAAGCTCTAAGCCCTCCTCTGGGCACAACCCCACCGTGGAACCGCAATGAGTGTCGCCTAAAAATACTACAAGATGCTCGTCATTTTTTTTCTTCATCATCTTCTTCTATGAAAACAAGGGAGCCACACATCAAACAATACCCGTCATCACCTGCATCTCCGCCACACGTATTGCAATCCACATACAAAGCTTCTGTGTCCCAACTGCACATCCAACAGAACCTGCCCCCATCCACATCCGAGGCGCACCGCGGGCATCGTGCCATGTTACTCTGACCTGCTCTTGAGCACACTTTCAAATCCGGCGATGCCAAACGATCCTAGTGTGACAATAAGGAATGAGTTGTAAATAAATTCTTGGATCGACAAATCAATCCCCCAAACACCCGCAGCAACGTCTACCACGGCAGTAATAACCATCATTGCGAACGAAAGACCACCCACAATGCTCTTTTCGTTCCAGTCATTGTTGTCCTTAAAAACACTTAAAAATCTACTCATCAGTTTTATTTCTATTCTGGATACGGTCTGTTCTGGATGTAAATAATATCCATCGCGGCAGAGATTGCGATGTCAGCGGTTGCGCTATCGCCGATTGCCCTGTATTCGAGGTCTGTTTTTTCTAAGAATTTCTGAGGAACAGGATAACCCTGATGGACAGAACCTTCAGACTTTACAAACCTGTCCTTAATATTGAATACCCCACCGGGTGAGCGAGTGGCCAGTGAAACAGTGGCGTATTTGTTGCTCTGTGTGGTCGCGACAGTGACATCTGTCTGTAGCAGGTAGGCCGTATATCCACGAGGGACGGTCCACAGGGCCATAAGCGTCTGGTTGTCACCTACTGCAACCGTAGCGTACTTATTTGTAGGGACGCCCGATGTCGGGGAGGATTCGGTCCCCACATAGAGGACGCCTGCGTTCTGCCCGCCGCTACCGGCTGTCTCAACAACAACCCTGAACACCCTGATCCAGTTGAAAGCATTTCCAAGCTGAACACCGTTCTGGCCGTCCATGTCTGCCGTGACGGAAATCTCGTCATAGTTGGCATCTAGGCCGCTTACTGTAACTGTTCTTGCTCCAGTCCCTGCGGCATCATCTGCCGTAGACGAGCTTGAGATGTATAACGTGCTTGCGCTTGGCAGGTATGTGTACATGCCACCCTGAGCCCACACAGTCTCTAGGGCGTCATCAATGTCGGGGTTAGAACCAAATTTAAATACGGATTTATGGTACCCGATCTGACCTCTGGCGACCTGCAAGTAAAAGGGCTCGGTTGTCCCTACCCTAGAAATGGATGATACTTCTGCCATGACGCTACCCTGTCTCTGTTTTGTCTTTAATTAAAAGCAGAAAAGACTCTTCGTCCTTCACGATCTCCCAAAACTCGTTGAACGCCTTCTTGCTATTCCACACCGCAAGCCGTCCGTCTTCTGTCTCACCCCGGTCCTTGCCCGGAGCAATGCAACCCTCAAGCTCGTTCGCATAGTTGGCCGCATGGAAGAGTAGGCGTCCCCTGCCCTCGACGATGATCTCAAACGTCGGGTAATCCCCACGGTGGTAATAATCTTTAACGCAGGGGTGCAGTCCCTCTGGAATCAGCGTTTCTGAGTTTTCTATGCTGTGAAATGAGTGACCGTCTTCCTTGTTGTACAGCTTACCCCAAACAGCATCACCCTTGGTTTTTTCTCGTTCAAGGAACCATCTCATTATCTGACCACGTTATTAATACGGACAAGTACGTCGGAACCCATACGCCTACCGCGCTCATTAAGTTCATCCAGCCTTCTTCTTTTTTGGTCGTCAGAAAGTGTTTCGCTTTCAGCCACTTCATTTCTTTCTGCGCGAAGCCTTCTCATTCTGCCGTAATAATTTTTCAAGCTACGGGAAATATTAAGCTCGTCTTGAAACCTGTCTCTGTAGTAGTCAATACGCTGTCTAGGCAAACCCTCTTTCTGCATGCGCCTAAAGTCGGCTGCCCTATCGGATGCCCTTCTAAGCATGTTGTATGCTTGGTATTCGATCTGCCCCACATCCTGACTTAGTGTATTGAATCTTGCAGAGCCCAGAACACGCTGCACTCTCTCTGCATTTGGGTACCGAGAAAGCGGCGTAGCCCTACCTTGGGTGGCTCCAATTGCATCGTATGCGTCCATAGATCGTCTTGCTGTTGTGCCACCAAGGCTATTCAAAAGCGCCTGAACTCTGAGCGGCGATATGACACCTCCGGGTATCGCATTCGCAATATCCTTAGATAGTGTAGATGTTCTGGATGTTTGCCTTCTCGACGGATCTCTGTTCCTTAAGTACTGTGGCTCAATATCTCTGTAAAGAAATAGGTCTTTGTTAATTACTTGCTCAATAAATGGTTGTATCGCAGCAGGAATAGGCAGGGCACCAGTAGCCGATGACTTTGCAAAATCTTCTGCGCTGTCAAGGACATCGCGCATAAGTATCATAGGGTCTGAAGTGTTCTTGACAGGAGAAGCTGACTCAATCTTTCCAGATTGAGCGAGTGCATCAAGTCCTCTTTCAAACAAAGAGCCAAACGCATAACCAAGCTCAAACGGTTTAGGGACAAGCCAAAACCCGCCTTCATCCTTGGGTACGGTCCAAAAAAGATTTCTCTGGTAAAGGGGTAGATCCCAGTACTCAGGATTATCTTTGTTGATGTTCCACAGAGCGATTGTTGGAGCAGTAATGGTGGCCCCAAGAGCAAGAATGGTTTGTGACGCCTGTGCCGCCTTCTGTAGTACTGTTGGGTCCGTCAGGTCGTCGGTTGCTTTAATGATGTCGCCCGACATGATCCTCGTGAGCTTGTCCCAACTCTGCAATGAAGCATTGAGGAACGGTGTAATGCCTGCGTAGTCCTTGACCGTCTTGAGGTTTCCTTTTTTCTGAAAAGGAAGGGTAACATCAGCAGACGCTAGAATTGATCTTTCGCTTGTAGCGCCCTCTTTCATCAACTGTTTAGCCATCGCCAGTCTTGGGGCATTTTCTGCGGCCATACCAATAAACTTTAGTGCATCAAAAAAGTTTTTTGGAAAAGAAACAATCGAAGCCCTTTCTTCTGAGGACATTCGTGCGTTGGTAATCCTTGCCAGTTCTTCTTGGGTGTTCGTCAGGCCAGCCTTCACGCCACCCATTTGCTGAAATATTTCAAACGATTTTGGGTCGCCAAACCCAAGATCCTTGAGCAAGACATCTTGAATTTCAGCAACTGCGCCGGAAGTGTTTCGTGCAAACCTAGCGTTTCCCCACCTAGATATGGATGTCATCGCATCTGCGATCTCCACAGCGGGTCTGGCAAGGGTTCCACCAGAAACGCCGAGCAGGGCTCCGGTCAGGGCACCCCCAAGTCGATCTTCCTCATCCAGTGTTGCCCCAGCAACGGCACCTACACCGGCACCGGCACCGGCCTCAAGCGCGGCAGGTGCTCCACGCTGAACGGCTCGTTGTGCTGCATATAACGGAAAGTCGCGACCGAGACTCAAAGCACTAAAGTCTGGCAGAAGCGTAATAAACTGACGCTTTAGGTTGGCAACTTGCTGCATGATCTTCATCACGCGACCAGCCGAAGCTTGGTCTACTTGAGTAATGCCATCAAACAGGTCGTTGTCGAAAACCTCAAAGTTCCTAACCACCCTCTCGCCCGTAGCTTCGTCTATCACTCCAGTTGAAACAACTCTGCCGCCAGCTTTCCGTGACTCTTCTGCCGCTTCGTCGCCCAAAAGTTTGATTATGGGGCGACCCGCAGAGTCTACCCACTGACCCCCATGATCTATCAAGGAGCCATAAAAAATATCATTTACACTTTGTTTTTGCTGGTTGCCAAACGTGTCTAGCGTGTCCTGAAAAGCAACGTTAAGTGGGTTGTTTAGTTTTTTGCCTGTCGTGTTTGCGTTTCTTCTGCTTAGGGATTGTTCGATTTTCTTTGGGGCGAATCTGTTCGTGGCGTCTCCTGCGCGTGGACCCGTAGAAACAAATTCACTGGGGTGCAAACGCAATGGGCTATAGAAATCCCTTGTACCCCTCAAGTCGCTTAGGCTGAGGGCAGGATTTAGGTTTACTAGCTTGCTAAAATATTCCTGTAACTCGTCGGAACCTTTCATTAGTACCGGATCAGCCTCAACAATCCGAACTTTTTCAGCAGCCTCGTCAAACAATTGGCCTGTAGATCCGTACTTTACATACTCTTCATAGTCAGAAATTTTTTGTTCTATCTGTTTTATTCTGGTTTGATCCGCTTTTGACGGATTTTTTTTAGCTTTCAGGACTGCAAGCTTCTGCCGTTCTTTTGGCAGAGACTCCGCTATGGTTTGCTTCCTCGCTGCCCAGTCTGCCCTAATTTGAGCAGCCTGACCAACTTCTTTGAGATTGTTTTTATAACGAGCAAGGATTGGCCCCATATTGGCAGAGAAGTACTGCCCCGCCTTACTTGATGTACCCTCCAGCCCAGCGATTGCATCCCGAAATTTATATGCAGCTTTCTTGTCACCAGATGTAAGTATTGCACGATACGCTGCTTCATCTTGATTGGTGAGCTTGGATCTCAATCTCTGCAAAGTAGTAAGAAATTGCGGGCTATTTGTTTTTGGTGGCGCATCGCCACTCAAATTAAAGTCACCCAGCCTCCCTACTGCGTCTGTTTTGGGTAAAGCTGCTCGCCCACCAAACGCCAACGCTCCCAAACCTGTTCCAACAAACTCTAGTGCAAGCTCTGACGACAGGGGCCTGCCGGTTTCTTCGGCGTATGCAAACGCTCTGGGGACATTCACAGGCGCTTCCGCAGCCAAGGCTGCACCTACCTGACGCGCCCTGCTGCCACTGACAGCTCTCTGGATGGCTTCAAGTTGAGGGCGGGCATACTTCATCATTGCAAGCCTGCCCAAGCCCAGAGAGCCTATAGTTGTTAGTGCCTCCCCTACAACTCTGCCGCCAATCCTTCCGACCGTACCAGCAGTGCCAGATGGGGCCAATCTTTCCTCAAGAGAAGATTCTACATCTTGAGAAAATTCTTTAAGTGCCGTGGCTGGAGCCTCAAGGGCTTCTGGTAGGATCGCTTCACCAAGAAGGCCCAGCCCTTCGCCAAGACTTGTGCCAGCCTGAGAAAGGCCAAAAGCTGCTCCAGATGCAACATCGCCAAGAACTCCACGGTCTTCATTAGACCCACTGGAGGCACCGGCAGCAATCTGTGATACGGCCTGACCGTGTGTTAGCCCAGACGAACGAAGCTCTTCGTACCGTCTTCTGATTTCTTGCTCATCCATGGACTAAAATTCTATTTGATAGGTGTCCTTGAGTAAGCCGCCATTTGCTGCCCCCGCAAGACTTTCTTCGACCTTAAATATTTCTGCGTAGGTTGGCTGCTGAAGCACCATGGCCTGCGTAACAATATCCCTGAGCCTTTCGGGACTATAACCAAGAGCCGCAGCCTGTTCGGAATACAGATTTACAATTCCGTCTCTAAAATCCGTCACCGTTTCCCTAGTTGTAACACCACTCTCGCTGGAAACCGCTTCTGTTATTTGACCAAGTAGGCGGTTTCTTGCTTCGATAGCTGCGGTTTCTGTTGCTGCTCTTGGTGCAATGCCAAGCATCGCGGACGCCATCAAGCGTTCCGACGAATCTTCAGAGTTAAGCATCTCTGCAAACCGAAGTTTTTCTTGCACCAGACGTTGCCTCTGAACCTCTTGGTAATCGCGCTCATCCTCAACCATGGCTCTATCCCTAAGTGCTTCCTGCTCTGCACGGGAGAGTCCTGCTTCCTGAGCGAGTGCAGACATCTCCATGGCCTTTGACTCATCCATGATGCCTTCACGCCGACTACGCTGTGCGGCCTGAAGCTCACGAAGGGGTTCGCCAGCAGTCGGCACCTGACCACGCGCCATGGCACGGGCGACGTTGCTTAAAATATTTGCCTGAGCAGAAAGTCTATCGGACTCTGTATCAATACGAGACTCAAGAGACTGAGCGTCTGCACGGGCACGGTCGAGTAGAGCCTGTTCTTCCGGGGTCATCTGAGAGTACTGGCTGAGATCTAGTTCCTGCCGCTGCACTGCCGGTGCTTGCATAGAAGCAGTGAGGGAAGCAATGCCTTCACCTTCGCTCTCAGTTACGCTTGGGATAGACGATAGGCCAACATACCTGCGGGCACGGTCGAGTAGGGCCTGTTCTTCCGGGGTCATCTGTGGGTCAAATTCAAACCCGCCCGCCAATTGCTCGTCAATCAGGGACCAATCAGTGTACGGAGACGGTTCCAAAGATGTACTCGACAAGGCTCCGCGCATCATGCTCAATAAAGAAGGACTCTGAAGCGGATACTCCCCCGGTTCTTCGGTAAGAATATCTCTTGCAAATCTTGCACCGAGCCCCAAGCCTGTTGCACCGAGCCCCAAGCCTGTCTTGAAAAGCTCTTCCTCTCGCTCAGACCGCAGCCTTCGCATCCGCATAGCTTTTTCGTAGGGAGTCTCATTATCAGGATCATCGGGGTCGTGGTAGCCACCATGCTGATACCCAACAAGCCCACCATCAGCCATGGGCTGAGGCATGGGACCTTGCATCATCATCTGCTGCTGCATCATCTGCTCTGGGCTCATCTCCATCATTGCCTGACGAGCAAACATTTCCTGTTCAGGAGATAATTGCTGGGGAATAGAGCCAATGCCTGACATCGCACGTTCAATCAACCTGTCATGCACAGTGTTCGTGGGCTGCTGTGCCTTACGGGACTGGTACGCATTACGTTCCTGCTCACGCCTAACCATCTCCTGCTGCGTCAAGTATGCAGGAAACATGTTGGGCATCTGAGCTTCTTGCAGAAGCCGTTCGTCGGGAAGCGACTCTACTTCGCGCTGCAACTGTAGAATGTTGGGAGGCATTAGCGAACTCCCCGTGGATCAGTTGCAGGATCAGCCAACAATTGGCCCGTCGATGGATCAATGGCCCCAACACTCATGACTCCGGGTGCCTGTGGGATTGGTGTATCTCCCATTCGGCTTCTCATGTAATCTTCAAAAAGATTTCTATCCCGTTCGCCTGCTTGATACTCTTGGTATGCACCAACTCCACCAAGTAGAGTTGGGACAACGGAACCAAAGAATCCCTCACCCTGCGTGGGCATACTCTGTGTCTGCCCACGGTACGGAAGCGCCCCCATGATCCCTAGCTGTGCCTGAAGATTCTGGTAGGGCATCATAAACTGCTGCTGCCCAGCCTGACTAAGCATACCAAGGCGCTCCATCTGCTCTCTCTGCTGCTGACCACCAAGAGAAGCAAGGCCGCCAGCCATTTGCATCTGTCGGCCAAACGCATCGCCATACGCACGGGCTCCAAGATCTTCAATTTGTTGTCTAGCACCTTGCCTAACCGCTTGTTCACCAAGACCGTGGCGACCGCCACCAAACGCCCCGGCCTGTGCCGCCCGAGATCCAATATTTTCAATCTGTTGCTTTTCCTGCCGCCGAATCATTTGCTCTTGTAGCGCGACTTGTGGGTCAATGAAGCCCTGCGCTCCACCTGTCATTGTCTCATATGCGTCACTGGTGGCCTGTGGCCCCTGACCCATGCCATAAATCTGTTGTCCCTGTATAGCAGCTTGCTGTGCTGGTGTACCATACGGGAACATCTGACCATACTGCTGCGCCTGACTGGCAATTCCCCCTGCCCATGGAGCAATCTGCGGGGCTACACCGTAGTTGTACGTCATACCCCCTTCGTTGTATGACGGAGGACCCATTGGCCCGTATTTAACCCGCCTTCTGGCCGCCGCGTCTCTTCTAGCGTTCGCGTTGTCCTCGGCTTGAAGTTCGCCGCGATTACGAAGCTCTCCCTTGCGCAACGCTTCCCCTCTCCTTCGATGCTCTTCTAGTAGATCACGACCAGCTTCAGCCGCGAAATTTCTCGCCCGGATTAAGAGTGCGAGAATACCGCGAGGAGGCTCTGGCCTGCTGATCTTCTTTGCCTCCTCAGCTTGACTCGCTACATAATGAGCAATATCGCGAGCCTGTCTGGCTTGGCGGGGGTCCATCATGCCACCACCCTGATAAGACATCATCTCATTCATCGGGCAGACAACTCTAAAGGTTTTTGTGTGTCCATATTGTCCAGCATAGAGGCCAGACCCTTCAGTCTTTGGGCTCCTTCCCCGGCGTCACCGCCACCGACCTTGCGAACCTGTCGTGCGGTGAGCACGTATTCGTTAGGAGCGATAGCCGCACCGATCTTTACCGGGCCGCCGTTGTTGAGGTTGTGCTTAAATTCCATTTCAACCATCCTGTCCATCTCAACTTCTTCAGGAAGATCGCCACCAGATGCACCTAGTTCCTCAGCAAGGCGAACTACAAAGTCTTCGCCAAAGTTTTCCACAGCCAGTAAAATAATTTCTTGAGCCCAGCTTTCTTCCACGTTCATCAAGGCTTCTTTGAGCATCTGAAACATTTCCGCAATGTCAGCAGATACATCAGAAATTTCTGGTTTTACGAGCCCTACGCGATCATCAACTGCACCACTGCTTTCAGGCATGCCATCTCCTGTGGGCGGGATGAACCCCTCAAACGGAATATCCACCATGCCGCCATCAGCGTATCTGTTCATAGGGAACGGGTTACTCCGGCGGCCAGAGCTTGCGTTGGAGTCCCCGCCGTACTGGCCTCGCGGCTGACTTGATGTGTTGTAGTTGGTCCCGGCATACCCCGGCTGACCCATTCTTGCAGGCTGTTGCATGGGCGTGTACTGACCGGGAAAGCCATACGCGGACTGCATGCTCCCCAAGAAGTTTTGGTACGGAGCGGGCATGCCCATACCACCACTCATCCCGAATCCACCACTCATCCCGAATCCACCACCATACGGGTTCATCATGGGTCTGGTGGGGGCATACTGGGGCATAAACTGTGGCTGCTGTTGCCGGTTGCCCCTTAGTGCTCGTATGCCTGCCATGGCGGTCGGAATCCCGATAGAACTAACCATCGGGTTAGAAAGAAAATTAGCCGCTGACTGCAACTGGCCTGTAAACCCACCAGAACCTTGGCCGCTAGTTGCTTGAGGTTGACGTGAATTAACCTTGTTGGCACCCCAGCCTGAAGCCATCGCTATTGGCGCTGCAAATGCTTGGTGTGGCCCCGGAATCGCAGAGGCTAAGCTAGCCGCTTTTGAAATACCACTCAACAAGCCGCCCCAGAAGTAACCCGGAAGTGTCGTAATTCCGCCGCTAGCATAATTATTTTCGTACATTATCGGCCTTTTTCAATCATACGCATGATCTCACGCTCACTCAGCATGGTGGCGGGTTGGAGTTCGTATGGAAGATCCTGCCATGTTCCCATAACTCCGGGGATGTCAGACTTAACAAACTGTCGGCGCATCTCAGGCTTACGTTGCAGCTCTGCCATTACAACATCCTGAACCGGAACACCCATGTCGGCTCGTCGCGTTCTTTCAACCAATGCTGTAGGCTCAGATGGCATCAAGTTACGCATGCGCTCAACCGTGGTTGGTGCAGGGGGAGGGGGTCGCTGCCCTTGAAACGCCTCTGGCAGTGCCATGTGAGCACCACGGCCACGAACCATTGGCTCAGGCATAACTTCAGGTGTTAAGGACATTTCCTCTTCGCCACCCAAAAGCTGACTGAGAGCCAGAGCGCCTGTCCCGCCACCGATAAGCCAAGGCAACAAGTTCCTGCTAGCGTTGGTCCCGGCAAGTGTGGGATTGGGGGTAACGCTTGTAATACCCCGGCCACGAACGGCCATCGGTGTTCGCGTAGCAACCGCCGTTCCTGAACCGGCTTGGGGGACAGCCCGCCCTGAAGCGGGTACAACTGCTGTACCTGTAGTTCTGACAGGGAGTTGGGCCTGAGCGCGAAGAGTTACTGCTGTCCCCGGACCACGACCCGTTCCGACTCTTACCCCTTGGTTCGGCGCTGCCTGTTGCATTCTTCGGAAATAATTCCTAAACGCTTGAGGGTTTGCGGATACCATTCCTTTTTGCGCGGCTGTCAGGCCCTGAGTGAGCTGGTTCCAACGAGCGCCACCCTCTTTAAGAACCTTACCCGAAGCGAGCCATCGAATTAGCTCAGGGGATCGCTGTGCTATAGAGCGAATACTAGCAATTCGCGCAGGAAGGGAGGTGATCCCCCCGGCCCCCATAATAGATGGAGTCCTGCCAATCACTGCGTCATCGGGCAGCCACTCCGCAGGCCCAAGAAAACGACTAAGATACTCAAGGATATCATCCATTACTAATCTTCCGTTGTTTCTACGCCATAGCAACTAAATACTACGTCGGTGTCTAGTGAGTAAACAACAATATCGTCATTGTCGTTAAGTGTGATCCCTGCCCCTATTTGTGCCGTCGTGTTCGCCCATATACTTGTATCATAAGCAATCCACTGATCATCGGTTACGGTAGCCGGCAATGTACCTGCGCCGTTTTTGCGTACCGCAATCTTGTATGAGCCATTTGTCGCAGCCTTGCGGCAAACATAAATGCAGCTAATGGTGGTCTGGGCACCTTCCGGCACCGTGTACAAGACCGCCTGAGAGGTAGAACCCTCAAGCTGTCCTAGTATTTTGAGTGTATCAGCCATGTTTTAGTTCACCTTCAATATACAGGCACCCGCCAAGCAGGGCAAAATAGTTTTACAAATACTATTTAATGCGACTATGAACGGTTGATTCACTTAAATGCGCCAATATCCACTAAGAACATCAGTACAGAGTCGTCAGGAACCGTCAGGCTTTCCGCGCTTGTGAGGTCATCAATGGAAAGAACCGGCACATCAAGTTCTAGTTCTTCGTTGAAAATAGTTTCCGCTTCATCTTCGCGCCCCTCTAGAACTACACCCTCCTCGTCGAAGTGGGGTTTAACCCTCTCAAGAAACTGGTTGTGCATTTCATCTACCGGCCTCAAAAACTGAGCCAGTTTGTAAGCAAGCATGATCGGTCGGTCGCCCTGTATTCCCCTGATTGATTTCTGGACAAACGCCAACTGAAATGCCTTGATCTTGATGATGTGGGTTTCCATAACGGTTTACTAGCTCCCAATTAAATAAATGAAGGGTGTGTTGTTTTTACTTCTTGCCGTTGTCCGGCGTGTCGCTTTCAGATGTGCCACCCTTTGCTCGACGAACCCAGCTAGGGCCAAACATTGCGATACCACCAACAACTCCTACTGCGATTACTACCGACAAAATTTCAGGAATTCCCATTTTAATTATCTCCTAGTTCTTTAATGTTAAAAAAATTTACTTCTTCCCGCCTTCCTTATCGCTATTTGCTACGGCACAAACTCCAAATATACGTAACTGCAATATACGTCGAGTTCGGCATCAAGCCCATTAGCGCACACCGTCCATGTTTCTATCCTTGGTTGATGGGGTGATCGGTGTCGAGCAGATTTGTCATCACGTTGACGAGCGCCGTGATCGCGGCTTGGTCGCCGGTCGAGAGGTCTGCGTACTCCCACACGTTGCGCTCGCCCTGTTGAGGTAGCTGTAGGTCAGGGTTGTTTGCGTCAGGTGGAAAGTGCAACACGCTATGAAACGTGACGCGAAGGATTTCACCTGCATCATCAAAGGTGATCTGGATGTCGCTGTTCTCTCTTGTGACTGCCATTCGGCCCCCTTATGGGATGAACTCTAGGTAAACGTGACTGCAATAAATGTCTAAATCAGCATCAAACCCGTTAGCACACACCGTCCATGTCATCTCAGCGTAGAGGTTGTCCCAATTTGTCACAGAGTTGATCTCAGTCGTGGACATTGAGCAACGATCATTGCCGAACGTGCTGGTGACGGTGTTGCCCGTGTCGTTTGACCGGACAGTGGTGGTGCCTTCTTTGATCTTGACATCGACGGTCGCAGTGAAGCCCGTGGTAAATGGGTCTACAATCCTACTGCGACATTCAAGCGCGACGGTTTGATACGGGTTTGGAGGAGCGGATGGATTACTGAGTCGGAAGCGAAGAGTTCGTGTGGTCGTGCTGGGGCACTGCGTGAGTATCCAGTTCGCGACCCGCAGCTTGGCGTAGTCCGTATCACTCTGCGTCGGTTCATCGACGGACTGATAGATGTTAGAGGTCGAACCTCCCTCGTCTCGCCATACCGCCGTCAGGCTGTCGAGGTCAGGGCGAATGACCTCATTAATCGGACTGATGTTCGCCAGCATACCGGGCAGAGCACCGGACAAGGGGAACGGGCTCATACAGTTGCCGTTGCCCAGAAACCAAGTACACCACCATTCGATTTGACGAACGTAATCAACGTCTGGTCGCCTACGGTCGCGTTGGAGAAAATC
>Ga0209631_10001509_pt1 | contig 29769 bp, 25 predicted proteins | sample COG_08_FD_184752 | JGI IMG/M metagenome (GOLD analysis project Ga0209631, IMG submission 184752) | Pelagic Microbial community sample from North Sea - COGITO 998_met_08 (SPAdes) (version 2) | ecosystem: Environmental > Aquatic > Marine > Neritic zone/Coastal water | place: Helgoland, sampling... | reverse complement strand
AAAGCGAATGTACGATATCGGCAAGCTCGGAGATTTGATGCAATACAAGGATGGTGCGGGCACTCGGGATCGAACCGAGGACACCAGCTTGGAAGGCTGGGGTTTTACCACTAAACTATGCCCGCGTCCAAAGTAATATATAAAACCTTTTGAGTGGTGGTGGTCAAGGCGCAATTATTTTCTAGATCTTGATTTTAAGTGCTTCAGTGACTTCTTTGTGAAAGACCTCTGACCCGACACGAAATGGACAGGACTTCATCGAGGGAGAGAAGGATTGGAGTGGGAATACTGGTTTTTCTAAAAAATGAAAAGTCGCACCTGCTCCTTCGCAAATTGGATATCCCGCGGCACAGTCCCACGGCTTTGCCCGGTATTCGAGGCAGCCGTCAAGTCGTCCAGTAGCCACATTGGCTAAACCAACAGCGGCTGAACCGGGGCAACGAATACGCCAAACGCCCAATGCTGGGGTCAGGGCTTTCAACGATTCAGGAGGAATAGGGAAGTGCATGCAATAGGTTAGTTTTTCATTTACCAGTTTGGTCGCTGCTTTTACGGGAGTTACTCCTTCAATTGATCCAAAGTTTTTACCACCTTGAAGAAGGTTATCCCGCCCATAATCATAAATAAACCCATAAACGGGTAAGCCATGTCGAAGGAGGCCAAGAGAGATACAGCATTCAGGGACACCGACAGCATAGTTGTTTGTACCGTCAACCGGATCGAGAATCCAACAAAATTCAGATTCGGTTGGAATGGGTTCTGCAGTTTCAGCACCTTCTTCTGAACAGAAATCATCGTGCGGGAATTCTTTTTGAAGAAGTAGAAATAGTTCTTGTGATATGGTTTCGTCGACTATGGTTACGCGAGTGCCGTCTTTTTTCCAGCGACTTTCGGTAGTTCCAAAGTTAGCCCGGAAGTATTCGACTTGGGCCAGTATGGCATGGTGTCCAGCCAATATGCGTTCGTTGAGTGCCGGGACCGCATGGGAGAGGTCGGGGGTTTGGTTAGTTAGGGAGCGATCCATTTATCTTCTTCTTGAATGAGTTGTACGAGTTGGTCAACCGCATCGTTTTCTGAAATAGCAGATTTTACACGATTTTTTCCAACATAAAGATCAATTTTACCTGGACCTGAGCCAACATAGCCAAAGTCTGCATCAGCCATTTCGCCCGGTCCGTTAACTATGCATCCCATGACTGCTATGGTGACACCTTTCAAATGCCCGGTTGCTTGTTTGACTCGATGGGTCGTGCTCTGTAGATCGAATAATGTACGTCCGCAACTTGGGCAGGCGATAAATTCAGTCTTTGAAATGCGGGCCCGGGCACCTTGCAGTATATTGTATGTTAATCCACGATTACGGTCGAGGCTGTCGGTATGTTCAACAGATAGGATATCTCCAATTCCATCACACAGGAGGGAGCCAGAAAGTATTGAGGAATCAAGTAAGCGGGCAGAGAAGGAATCATCTTCCGTAAAAAGGTTGGAGTTCTCGTTATTTCTTATCCAAATGGGAGAGAGTATACCGAGGGTGGAAATATAAAGTACAAGTTCCCTGTATCCAGAAACCAAATTTTCGCAGTTATGTGGATTAAGAGTTATAATTAGAGGGGTGGCAGTATTTGCTAAAATCGTAGAAATTCCTTCATCCAAGGATTTTGGGTCAACGGAGAGAACTGCCTGATTGCCAGATGCTTCGCAGAGGGTTAGAAAGCGAGCGAGAGATGCACTATCGATAGTTGCATTCTGAGCATGCCAAAGAAGCGGCACCAGATTTGGACGATGATGTGGTATCGAATCGTCATCTGAGCCATCTCTTTGATCGTCAATTATCAGGCAGTTGACTGCACCTAGTAGGGACGAGCGCAGCATGGCAAGGTGTGTAAGATCTGCTGAATTTCTTAGGGTGAGGATTAATCCTTCAACAGGTGCGTCTTTAGAGCTGACTTGTACATTTGCCAGTGTACTGACAATCTTAGCAGTTTCAGGAAGTGAGTGTGAAGAGTGAGCAAATACCGCAGGTGGATGTTTGCCCCCTATCGATAGCCCTCTCGGTGAAAGGGAAATGTTAGAGGATTCCCGTCGATGAAAGGAAAATGGATCTATTTTTTCAATCTGTTCGAACAGATCCTTACGTTCATATGTCCACCAACTTTCTGCTCTGCGAGCTAGGTCACGGGCGACTGGGATTTCAGCTACAGGGTCTTCGGTTAGAGAAACACGAATGGTGTCACCCAATCCATCAAGGAGTAAGGACCCAATTCCAATAGCACTTTTGATCCGTGCATCTTCTCCGTCCCCCGCTTCGGTTACTCCAAGGTGGAGCGGGTAATCCATGTCTTCTTCGTTCATTAACGAGACCACTAGGCGGTATGCCTCAATCATAACCTTAGGGTTACTTGCTTTCATTGAAAGAACTAGGTCATGATAATTATGCGACCTTGCAATGCGTATAAATTCGAGTGCCGATTCTGCCATTCCACGAGGAGAGTCTCCAAATCGATTCATTATTCGATCAGAGAGCGAGCCGTGGTTTGTGCCTATTCTCATCGAACGCCCTAATTCTTTACATCGAAGTACTAAAGGAGAGAAAGATTGGTGTAGGCGACTCAATTCTTTTTCGTATTGCGAGTCGCTGTATTCTCGAATTTTAAAATTTTTTCGATCCGCGTAATTACCAGGGTTGACCCTAACTTTTTCGACATGCTTGGCGGCTTCCATGGCCGCCTGGGGAAGAAAGTGAATGTCAGCAACGAGTGGAATATCAAATCCTGCAGAACGAACTTCTTTGGCAATTTCTCCAAGGGCCTGTGCCGCTCGAACATTTGGTGCGGTAATACGTACAATTTCGCAACCTGCTTCAGCAAGTTCGATTGTTTGTTTGACCGTTCCTGCGACATTTAATGTGTCGGTTGTAGTCATCGATTGGATGCGAACAGGATGCCGACCACCTATCGGGATTTTCCCAATAGATACGATGCGCGAATTTCGTCGTATCGATTGGAAACGCGAGGCGCAGTAGTTTGCCGCCATAATTCGTGTTAGCTATTAGAAGGGAAAAAGGCGCTGTAAGTCGAAAAAAGTAACATACAGCATGAATGAGAACAGAAGGACGACAAAGAGCATCTGGGAGCGTTCAAGTAATGCGACGGGAAGGGGTTTTCCCCGAATCTTTTCAATGGTTGCAAATACCATGTGTCCACCATCTAGAACAGGAATTGGGAGCAGGTTGAGAATGGCAAGGTTGACATTAATGAAGACCACAAACCAAAGAAGTCTTTTGAATCCAATACTCGCAAAATAACTTAGATTGTCCACGATTCCAACGGGGCCACTCATATTACGAAGTTTTACATCTGACTGTGAACTCACCAAGCCTGTTAAGGTGTGATACATGTCCTTTACCCGGCTTACGATTAAGATAAGAGGATTTGGGTAGGTTGTAATATATTTAAACTCAGGGCTAAATCCGATAAGCTTTCTTTTAATTACCTGAGTACCTTCTTTAAATTCTTTTTCAGTTGGTAATAAATTATAGGTCTGTTCCATACCTTTTTCACCTCCCTTTCGGACAGTGAGTGCGATTTCCCTATCCTCTTCAAGTTTCATTAGATAATCCACAAGGTGGGCAAATGAGAAAATTTTGTTTCCATCCACGGAGATCAGTTGATCGCCAGGTTCCAGTCCAGCTTTGAGTGCAGGCATGTCTGGTTGTAATTCCTTAATGAAAAAAGTTTCTTGCGGCCCGATTCCTATTATACGCACTTCTTCATTTCCGAAAACCTCGGGGAACACTTCGATTTCTTTTTGTTCGCCATTGCGAAGAATGGTTAGCCTAGTAAGTCGACGATCTTGTGCAGTCCTTAGTTTTCCGGTGATAATTCGACTTCGGATATCCATGAAGTCCTCCACTTGAGAACCATCCACCATGATAACTTGATCACCGGGAAGAAGGCCGGCTTTTTTTGCTGGACCAGTCACGGTTTCACTTTGGTCTACATTAGGGTTCCACCGATCGACCGTGTCTGAAATATATCCAATCTTTGTGGTCAGTTCCCCATCGCGACGCTCGTATCCGAAGCACCAAAGAACGCTGGACAGCACGAAAGCAAGGAGGATGTTAAAGACTGCACCCATAACAGACACTATCATCTTGTCCGCATAACTAATTTTGGCGAGTGGCTTCTCTACGGAGTCATCTGCCTCTTTACCCTCTTCATCTTCATCGTCGTCCATCTCATCCCAAGGAGAGGCTTTTTTTTCTTCCGCTTGCTCGTTTTCTCCTTCCAGTCTTCCCATGTCTGCAAGTTGGGGCAGGGCAACATAGCCACCAAATGGAAACATTGAGATTCGATATTCAACGCCATCTTTTTCCCAGCCAAAAATTTTAGGACCGAATCCAATCGAGAATCTTTTTACAATCAGACCCCTCTGCTTTGCTGCGAGAAAGTGTCCGAGTTCGTGAATGAAAATTGTAAACCCAAGAGCAAGAAGGGCAACTAATAGGAAGGCAAAGTCGTAAAGGAATGTGGTCATAAGTATGTGTGACTATCCGAGCAGATCGACTTGAATATTTGCGCATTCACGGGTACTTGCATCCAGGGCAAGGAGGTCGTCAATGGAGGTAGTTGAAATGAGATCAGATTTATTCAAAGTATTTTCAATTATGTGCGAAATATCAAGAAAGCCAATTCGATTCCGAAGAAAAGAATCAACTGCTATTTCATTAGCAGCATTAAAAACCAAAGGGGCAGTGGCGCCTTGAAGCATTGCTTCCTGAGCAAGGCGAAGACAAGGGTAGCGCTCGAGGGAGGGAGGAGAGAATTCTAAATCAAGAGATTTAGAGAAGTCTAAAGATTCTTCCACTCCCTCATGGCGTTCCGGAAAAAGAATCGCGTTTTGTAAGGCAAATGTCATAGATGGAGGGGTCATTTGCGCAATGCAACAACCGTCCACAAATCGAACGATTGCATGGACGATGCTAGTTGGATGGATAACAACTTCCAATTGATCTGGGGTTAAATCAAATAGCCAGCGTGCTTCAATTAGCTCCAATCCTTTGTTTGCCATGGTTGCGGAGTCCACCGTTATTTTTTTGCCCATGGACCAGTTCGGGTGGTTTAGAGCTTGTTCGATTGTAATGTCTGCAAATTGATTGATGGGCAAGTCACGAAACGGACCGCCGGATGCGGTGAGAATTACAGATTGAAGAGACCGATCAGGTTGTCCTTGGATGCATTGAAAAGCAGCATTGTGCTCGCTGTCAGCAGGAATGATCTTACCCCCATATTTTTGAGCAGTTTCTGTAACTAATTGCCCACCTACTACGAGAGATTCTTTATTTGCGAGCACGACTTGTTTCCCCGCTCGCAAAGCCGCTAATGTAGGAAGTAGACCGATCGAACCCACCACTGCAACGACTACCACATCAGCTTCTTCTAAAGCCGCTAACTCAATGATTGATTGTTGGCCAATGTGAAACTGGGTTTTACCCGGTGGGTTTATTTTTTCATGAGGGGCTTGGGATAGGCAGGCGTGCTGGACATTAAATTCCTTGGCAATTTTAAAAAGTTTGTCGGCTTGGGAATGTGCAGATATTCCGATTAATTCAATCTTATCGGAATGTTTACGAATAACCTTTAAGGTGCTGTCCCCAATCGAGCCAGTGGCACCGAGCAGTACTACCTTCTTCGGGGTACTCACTTTTGCAGAAAGAATAAAATGAAGTAACCAGTCGGTGCGGCGAGTATTAAACTATCTGTAAGATCGAATAGACCACCAATGCCAGGAATCGCACCTCCAGAATCTTTCATTGATGCTAGTCTCTTCAGTACAGAAGCAATCAGATCGCCAATAACTGCACTGAGGGCAAGAAGAAGTCCCCAAGTTGCACCTTGAGCAGGGGTGAAAATCCATTCTCCAAAAAATACAATATCAATGAACTTCTCTTGGAAAAGCCAAGGTAGCAGTGCTCCGACTCCTGCAGATGCAGCAAAGCCACCAATTAACCCTTCAATCGTTTTACCCGGGCTTATCGATGGGGCCATTTTAGTGCGTCCAATTGCTTTACCGATAAGAAGTGCTCCGATGTCGCTGAATTTAGCAACAACAACGACCCATAGGGCAAAGAATAATCCAAAGCCCATAAAGCAGTTGCCATGTTCGTTTCCGCCCACTTGGAGGATTCGAACAAAATATTGAAGGAGGAATGATACGAAGACTAGTCCAAAAAAAGTGGGCATTAATCTTTTAATATACAATCCTCGCTGAGCTTGAGGGAAAAGAACGCAGGCACCAGATGTAAAGAGTGCTCCTATTGCGAGTACATCAACGCCATACCCTTCAAAGTAAAAAGAGACAGGTATTAAACAACCTCCTGTAATTAAACCGGAAAGGCGATTGGCGGCATAACCAAGACGTCCGAGGATAGTATAGACTTCAAACAGTGTTAGTGTGGCACAGAGATTGAGAATCCACATCGCACCGGTTTCTTTTAGACTGTAGACAACTAATGCAACAAGTCCCCAAAGCAGGGTGGTAGAGAATGAGCGTAAAATCATGAGTAAATGCTTGTTGTTGCGGGAGTAGGCGAATGTGAAATCTGATCACTTGTTTTACCAAATCTTCTTTCCCGTTGAATATAATTTTGCAGGGCTTCAATAAAAGCCTCTCGATTAAAATCCGGCCAGTGAAGAGGGGAGACAAATATTTCTGCGTAGGCAGCCTGAAGCAGAAGGAAATTGCTTAGTCTGAATTCCCCAGATGTACGAATAATCAGGTCAGGATCTGGCAAGTCTTTTGTTTCCAAGAAATTTGAAAATGTGCTCCAATCAAGATTCTCAGCATTTTTCCCTGTTTCAGAAATCTCCCGAATGTAGGATTGTATTCCTTTAAGCACTTCTTGCCTACTACCGTAGTTTAATGCGAGGGTAAGGTTCCACTCGTTATTATTTTTTGTTTTCTCAATTGTTTCTTCAACAATTTCCTGAGCAAACTTGGGCAAACCAGTTAAATCTCCGATTGCCCGTAAACGGACCCCATCCTTTAGCATGCCTGCGAGTTCGCGTTTCAGGAATTCTTCCAATAAATGCATTAGGCCGGACTTTTCTTCGTTTGGTCGATTTTGATTTTCTGTGCTAAAAGCATAGAGAGTCACATATGGAACGCCAAATTCCCGGGCAGCATTCACGACACTACGAACATTTTTTACTCCGTTTCGGTGTCCCCATAACCGAGGTTTCCCATGTGAACGTGCCCAGCGTCCATTGCCATCCATAATGATGGCTACATGTTTGGGTAGTTTTTCGGATTCCTGTTCAGAAAAAATGGTCATATTTCGATATCCCAATATCTCAACGAGTTCACGACCAATTGACAACGAGGAAAGCATATTCTAGTTCCATCTAATGAAAAAAAGTTTAAGTGAGTCACAAATTAACAAGAAGATGTCAGAATTATCCGAATGGTTTTTTAAGAATGACTGTTTAAAAAAAACCTATGTTTTTAATACATTTCGAGATGCCATGTCATTTATTGTAAGAATTTCTTACGAAGCCGAAGGTTTAGATCATCATCCCGCTCTCTTTAATTCTTATAATCGGGTGGAAATATCCTTAAATACACATGATGTGGGTAATCAAGTAACGCAAAAGGACTTTGATTTGGCGAAGGCAATTGATTCAGTTGCCTGAAAAAGTAAAAATTTCCCCTTGGCAACCATCGATTCTTCTATGGGATTGACCCAGTGAACATAAATTTGATTGATGCCAATGAACAAAGATAAGGATACGCGACCATTTAGGATTGTGATCCCTTTGCTTATTTCACAAACCATTGGTGCATTAAATGACAATGGCATGAAGGCTATGCTCCCGATTATGGCCGCTTTTCAATTTGGTAAGGATAAAATGGACCAGACCAATCAAATTGTTTCTCTCTTACTTATCATTCCCTTTGTGGTCTTCGCTCCGTGGGCAGGGTGGGTATCGGATCGATTTTCCAAAAAAAAGGTGGTGAGTTACACCTTGCTGGGACAAGTGCTTGGATTGAGTGTTCTTTCCTATGCATTATTTGTTGAAAATTTGACAATTGGCTTGGTAGGATTTTTTCTTTTGGCTGTTCAATCCGCATTTTTCTCGCCAGGGAAAAAGGGGATTTTAAAGGAGTTGGTTGGTTCAGACCGTTTGGGAATGGCGGTTGGATGGATGGAAATGTTGACCATGGTCGGTATTTTAGGAGGTGCCTTTGCTGCTGCCAGTTATTTTGATTTATTAGTTCCGATCCATGGTGGGTGGACTGCTGGGTTGATTTTATCTTTGATTGCGATTGGGTTGGCTCTTTTTTCCTGGATTTTATTTATTCCTACTCCTCAAACTGATGCACCCAAAGCTGAACCATTTCGATGGGGGGTTTTATTGAGTCATTGGAGTGATTTAAATTCCTTATGGAAAGACAGGGGTTTGAGGGGGGCGGCGATTGGGGATGCATGGTTTTGGGCAGTGGGTAGTTTTTTTTATCTGGTCTTGGTTAAATTATCAGGCGAAGTCGTTGTTGGAAAGGTCGGGATGGGAGGACTTTACGGATATTGGTTTTTGCTCCTTGGTGTTGGAATTATGGTAGGTAGTTTATTCGTTGCGTATTTAAATCGTGGCCGGGTGGAAGTTGGATTAACTCCGATTGGGGCAATGCTAATGCCTTTTTCATTGATGATTTTATATGCGGTAAATCCATTTGATGCCGTATTTGATGCCGGTTGCCTGTTGCTTGGTTTTTCCGGAGCATTATTTGCCGTTCCTTTGAATGGATATTTACAGGATCAGGCAGGGGAATCGGAGAGAGGGCGGGTCTTGGCCGCTTCTAATTTATTGACTCAACTTTCCAGCATCGGACTTATTCTGGTTCATGCATTTCTTTCCAATATGGGTTTTTCCGCAAAGGATGAATTATTGATAATGGCAATTCCTGCCTGTTTTGTTGCTTATCTTTCTTTCAGGTTCCTCGCAGAAGATTTCTTTCGAGCTTTATTTCATTTATTGCTTAGAATATTTTACCGAATTCGGGTTATGGGAATGGATGGATTTTCGCGTAAGGGTGGAGTTCTTCTGGTCAGTAATCATTTATCTTATGCCGATCCAGTTTTTATTGGTGCCGCATTTCCAAGAAAAATTAGGTATCTTGCATATTCAGGATTAGCCCAATCCAGGGTCATGCGATTCGTTTTTCGTCTTACTGATACAGTTACCGTATCTACAAACCGCTCATTGGACTCTATGAAAACTTGCGTTCGTAGGCTAAAGCAAGGATTACCTTTGTGTGTTTTTGCTGAGGGCGGGATATCGAGAACCGGATCAGTTTTTGCATTTAAACGGGGGGTACTGTTACTTGCAAAGCAAGCCAATGTTCCGATATGCCCGGTTCATATAGATGGAGTTTGGGGTTCTATTTTTAGTATGCAAAGAGGCAGATTTTTCTTTAAAAAGCCCCTGAGTTTTCCTTACCATGTGACAGTTCGAGTCGGAGCAGAGATGAAAGCGAACTCGGTCAGTAGTATGGATGTTCAGTTGGCTGTTCTCCATTTGGGGCTAGATTCATTTGCGGAGCGAATCCCTTCTCCGCAAAAAATAGCTAAATTAATTAAAAAAAGTTTTCGAAACTGTCCACAGGAGCAGTTTATTTGCTTTGGAAATACCCTGAGTCTCTCACGTAGTGAAGTGGCTGAATTTTTAACCGTTGGTATTGAAGCCAAAAAATATTTATCCATCCCCGAAGAAAACATGCGATGGATGGATTCGATGCTCTCAACCTTTCAAGAAGTAACAGGACCAACAAAAATATGGTCTTCCTTTTTACGTGTGAGCGAAACTCATTTGTGGGATCAGGAGGGATTTACGGTTCAAGTGAATGAATACTTGAAACCTGAATGGATATTGTGGGTTGCCTATCTGGGATTATGCAAGGTTGAATATAAAAATGGTTTCTTATCAGTTTGGCATTCAAATAAGAGCGAGGCGATTGACTTACAATTAGTTAATGGATTAAGCACTAGTCGAAATGGGCTTATTTCTCTGAACTTTAAATCCGTTGCTGAACAAAATGGCGATTTTGATGAAATGGAACAGGGATTTAAGAGAAATTCTCTTGGTCGATTACTGCCTGGTCTAAGCTATGTAACAGAACCTCGATTTGGAATTTTAGGAATCGATAGAGTTAGAGATGAAGTGGATTTTGTGAAGGGATTGGATGAGGATGGATTCCTTGAAGTGAAATGAATATTTCAAGGCTTTCCCTGTTGAATGCTTTCTGATAGTTTCTTCGCTTCGCCAAAGCTTTTTCGTTATGACCTCCTTTCTTCAAGAGTCCAATCTATTTGCAAATGCCCTGACCGAATTAAAGGGAAAACCTGTATTGGTGCTCGGTCATCGCCGACCTGACGGGGATTGTATCGGTTCCCAAGTGGGACTTACCCGTGTTCTCATTGAGCTAGGAGTTAATGCTCGTGCCGTTAATCAAGATCCGGTTCCAAGGACATTGAAAAAATTTGTCGGAAATACTCCTTTCTTTAGTCCTGAAGAAATAGAAGGAAATGATTTTACCATCGTGACAGTTGATTGTGCGGATAAGCATAGAATTGGAGAGGAGTTGTCTAAACGATTTCCGGAAGTTTTTCTCAATATTGATCATCATGTGTCCAATAATAACTATGCAAAAACTAATTTTGTACTAGCAGATGCTTCAGCTACTGGTGAAATTTTAGCCAAGTTTTTTCTGGATTGCGAAATGAAGATAGATTCAATTACAGCAGATGCTCTTTATGTGGGTATTGCGACGGATACTGGCCAATTTTGTTATTCCGGGACTAATGCCTCTGTATTTGAAGTATGTCGAAGATTATGCGAATATGGTGCAGATCCATCCTTAGTGGCTCATGAATTATATGAAAGAGAAAAGCCTGGGCGTGTTCAATTGCTTCAACGATTTTTGGCAAGTTTTCAAATGGAACATGACGACCGGGTATGTATTGGGACGCTTCGAGATTCTTACTATAAGGAAACCAATACTCAACCCGAAGATGCAGAGAGCTTTGTAGATTATGCCCGGTCTATGGAGGGGGTTGAAATAGGGGCACTTTTGGAGGAAAGAAGTGGTAAGATTAAGGGTAGCTTGCGGGCCAAGGATGCTCGTTACCGCGTTGATATTCTCGCAAAGGAATTCAACGGCGGAGGGCATGCCTGTGCTGCAGGATTTAATGTGAATCAAACATGGGAAGAATTTTACCCAAAACTTGTTGATGCAATAGGTAGGCACTTGGCAAAAGCGAGATAGAAAAAGATTTTATGAATGTACAAGACCCTGTTTTTGAAGGAATTCTACTAGTCGATAAGCCTATGGGAATCACTTCCCACGATATTGTCGATCGATTGCGCAGAAAGTTGAAAATGAAAAAGATTGGCCATGCGGGTACCCTTGATCCTTTGGCCACTGGACTTATGATTATGTTGATTGGTAAGGCGACCAAAGTCTCTCAGTTTCTTATCAGCTTGGATAAAAGTTATGATGGTGAGTTTCTTCTTGGTGTTGAAACGGACAGTCAGGATGCAGATGGAGAGGTTGTTTCGGAAAAGCCTATACCTGAAGATGTTGATCAAGTAAGGGTTGAGGATGAAATGAAGACCTTTTTGGGAGATCAATACCAAACGCCACCTATGTTCTCTGCTAAAAAGATTGACGGTGTTCCTTTATATAAGATGGCCAGAAAGGGAAAAACAGTGGAGCGAGAACCTCGTTTTATTCGAATTAACCAATTAAGCCTAACGAAATGGAATTCACCAAAAGGAGAATTTAGTATGGCTTGTAGCAAAGGGACTTATGTTCGCACGGTATTGCACGACCTCGGGCAAAAATTAGGATGTGGAGCACACCTTACTGCATTACGAAGAACTAAAATTGACCAATTTGACATCCAAAATGCCAAGCCGTTGGAAGAAATTGAAACGATGCCCTTGGGCGAGTTTCAATCTCTTTTAATCCCCATTCATGTAGCGGTTCCCTCTCATGTTCTGTAACTAGATGGCAGTATTTACCTCAATTGAAGACTTGGGGCGAAGTACAAATCAGCCCATTTATCTTGCTTTGGGAATGTTTGACGGCGTTCATGCTGGCCACCAGTCGGTTCTTTCCAGGTCTCAAGAAATAGCCCATGAAAATAATGGAATAGCGGTTGCTTTCACTTTTCCCAAGCATCCGGCATCTTTTCTTCGTCCGGAAAGTGCTCCAAGTTTGCTTATGGATAAAGACGAGAAAGCAAAATGTTTAATACAAACTGGAATGGACGGAGTGGTTTTAAGAACTTTCGACCAAGAATTCGCTAATGTTGAAGGACTGCATTTCCCCTCCTTCTTAATTGCACGAATTCCCACTCTTGAGGGATTGTGCGTCGGTGAAAATTTTCGTTTTGGCAAGGGGAGGACAGGGGATTGTAATTACCTGAAGATGTGTGGAGAAGAAGTTGGATTAGCAGTGGAAGTGGTTGAGTCCGAATTGCATTCATCCTCCCCAGTTAGTAGTTCTAGGATTCGAGAAGCTTTACTGGTTGGGCAAATAGAGGAGGTGAATAAAATGTTGGGTAGGCAGTATACAGTCACTGCTTCTGTTCAAACTGGTAAAGGAATGGGCCGTGAATTTGGATTCCCCACCATTAATTTGCCTTGGTCACCAGAAGCTAAACCTGCATATGGTGTTTATGTAGGACAATTGAGCAGAGATGGAGAAGAAGAAAAGTATGCTATTGCGAACTATGGTCTTAGGCCAACCGTAGAGGAAGGTTCCACGGAACCCCTTCTTGAGGTCCATGTCCTAGATTCAATTCAAGAAGATTTTGCTTCTTCAGGTGTTAGTTTATCAATGACTTTAGAGGCGTTTTTGAGACCTGAGAAAAAATTCGATTCAGTAGACGATTTACGGATTCAAATCAAAAAGGATATTTTAAAAGCCGAAGAACTTCGCGGACAAAATTAATCTATTTTTGAATGCTTGGGCACCAGCAAGTGGTTCTTCCGCCTATTTGTTCACGAATTAATGGATTTTTGGTTTTGGGGCAAAGCAATCCATCTTTCCATCTAGCGTGAAAAAGCCACCCTTTGGGCGGGTCTCCTCCATGCTTACCAACTGATTTGATTGCTCCATTGACAACAAATAAGATTTGTTTGAAAAGTCGATTTTCGTCTGTTTTTGAGATGCCTCCACTCAAGTTGGATGGATTCAATTTTGCCCGCCAAAGAACTTCATCCGCCATCCAATTTCCCATTCCAGGGAAATAGCGCTGGTCTAGGAGTAAGGCTTTGATGGGGCGACGGGCATGACGAGAAAGAGAATCAGTTAGAATTGTTGAATGAAAATTTTGATCTAACATGGAAGTCGGGAGTTCGTTCCACCACTTTGGTTCGCTATTTCCTAAATGGAGACGTAGGCGACCAAATTGTCGCGGATCTCGAAATGCAAGGGTTTGCGATGGTTGACGAAAAAGCAGTGCGTCATGTTTTTGCGGTTCATATTCTTTTGGTTCGATTGCTAGACTACCTGTCATTCCCAAATGAATACCCAACCAGCAATTGCCAGAGAATGAAAAAAGCATTTGTTTACCATGCGTAAAGGATGAAGAAAGGGTTTGACCTTTTAGGTTTTGAATAAATTCCTTTCTATTTTCATTCCTGTAGACCCGAGAGGTAGGATTGGTAATTACTTGGTCTATCTGTTTGCCCAAACCATTTTTCCATAGGCTACAGGAATAGGCAACTTCAGCAAGTTCAGGCATTTAAGACTCTCCAGTCAAAGGTTGGGGAGTTAAACGAAGAAGAATTTGTCTGATTTCTTTATCTGCTTTGCGGTCAGTTTCAATTTCAATCACACGAATTCCGGAATCAATTGGATTTTTGATGCAGTCTATAATGTCATTCCAATTGGCAGTTCTGATAAAATCAACACTATGAGCTTTGCAAATAAGAGAGAAATTACAGGATTGAGGGGTCGCGAAGCATTTCTCAAATTCGGGTTCTTCTACAATTGGTAAGTTTTCAAATATTCCACCCCCTTGGTTGTTGATTAAAAACACAGTAAGGCTTCCTTGAAATTGTTGATTAAAAAGCAAAGCATTTGAATCATGTAAAAATGCTAACTCGCCGGTTACAAGGTAGGTTGCCGTGCCAGATTTGTGGGCAATTCCTAATGCAGTGCTAATCGTTCCGTCAATTCCGTTAACTCCGCGATTACCAAAAAGTTTTCGATTACCATTACCCGGTTTCCAAAACCATTCAAGATCCCTGATCGGCATGCTGTTGCCAACTTGGAGGTTTGCATCGCTGGGCATGTGCAGGGAAAGTAAATGTGTCAATTTACCTTCAAAACGGGGAAGTTCTTCTTTAAAGGCTTGGTCAAATTTATTTTCCACATTTCTTTCTGCGTCCTTCCATAATTTACACCAATCCTTCTGGATTACAGGAAATTGAAGGTTGGAAATGAACTTATAATCGATTTGAAAGTAAAGACTTGGGCTGGAAAGTGGATCAACTTTAATTCCCCGTGGTTCAATCACGATTCGTTTGGCTTTACTTAGCTCTATCCATTTTCTAAGTGTCTTGGATGTAGGTAATGGACCAAGGACTAAAATTAAATCGGGAACTACAATTTGAGAAAACTCTTGATCCCTAAGCAGGTTTTCGTACCGAAGAATTCGATTTGAATATTGGGATTCTCGAAGAGGGGAGAGTGAGTCGCAAAGAACGGGCGTCTCGTATTCTTTAAGCCATTCGAGTAAATATGTAGAGGGTGCTTTTTCTCCTGCAATAATGAGGGGGCGTTTACTTGAATCTATCTCTTTTTGAATTAACCCGATTAAATCAGTTACCTCGGGTTTAATTGTATCCGGGAACTCAAGTTTAGGGAGGGTTAGAGGGGCATTCCATTGATCAGGAATGAATGGTTCGTAAAATGGAAAATTGAGGTGAACGGGTCCGGGATTTAATCCAAGAGTCGCGGTATAAGCCTGTACCAGTGTTGTTCGTAAATTATTGACCGAATTAGAATCAAGAGAGGGTAGGTCTATTTCATGAAAAGATCTGACAAATGATCCAAAAATTTTAATCTGATTAATCGTTTGTCCGGCCCCGCAATCTCTTAATTCAGGTGGTCGGTCCGCTGAAAGAACAAGGATCGGTACACTGTTATGGTTGGCTTCGGTTAAAGCTGGAAACCAATGGGTAGGAGCAGAACCTGAAGTGCAAAGAAGCACACATGGTATTTGGGTTCGTTTTGAATAGCCCAGTGCTATGTATGCAGCTGATCTTTCATCAAGTACGGGAAAGCATTCAATTTCTGTATGTCTTTCAAAACCTAAGACTAGTGGGGTTGAGCGAGACCCAGGTGAAAAGAAAACTGTGGAGATTCCAAGTTCGTGGAAGGTGTCGGCAACAATTTGTCCCCAAGCTTGGTTGGATTTTGCAATGCTTTCGGAGTCTTGATTCATTCATGGGGTAGGGTGGATTTACCCGTGATTACTTCAAGCATCGCTTCCAATTTTAAATCTGTTTCCACTTTTTCATTGGCGGGGATTGATCCCTCCACAATTCCTGCACCTGCAAATAGGGTGAGGGATTTAGGCATAATTTTACCACAACGAATAGGAACCATAAATTCACCTCTTCCGCGAGAATCAAACCATCCTGCAACACCGGAGTACCAACCACGTGAAAACCCCTCCAGTTCCTGAACTATAGGTAATGCTTTTTCCCTGGGTGACCCTCCCATTGCAGGTGTAGGGTGAAGTGCGGAGATAGCGTCAAAGGGATGCACGCCTTCAGGCAGGGTTGCCTGTAGAGGAGTTCGGACATGCTGGAGGTTGGAAAGACGAAGAAGGCGAGTCCTTCCTTCTTTACATTCTGAAATACCACACGATTTAAGCCTGCGTATCATAGAGTCAATTACGAGTCGGTGTTCACGTACTTCTTTTTTACGACCAAGTAAAGTTTTACCGAGGTGAGCATCTTTTCCGGCGGATGGTCCCCGGGCAGCAGTACCAGCAACTGCCTCAGTTTCAAGAGAATTACCTGAAATTCGTGTGAGAATTTCTGGAGTAGCTCCGATAAACATTCCATTATCTGGTGTCGACATACAGAAGGTGTAGCAATCCGGGAACTTATTTCTTAGGGAATGGGCAATCGAAAAATAAGGAAGTTGTTTTTCGGTTTTGTAAATAAGTTTCCGAGCTAAGACTATTTTTGAAATGATTCCCTTGGAAATTAATTTAAGCGCCTTGCTGACTGCGTGCTCATAAAAATTTTCTTCAATAGGTTTTCCCAATTGAATTTTTTTCTGATTCTTACCTGAAGGACGCTGATCATGGAGACCATCAAATCTCTCAAGTGTTTTGCTGACATTTACATTGAGCTCATGAACTTTGGTCTCAGGCGATATCACACAATTAATCACAATGAAATGAGCACCGCCTTTTCGAACTACCTGCCAATGCGGAAGGAAAACTTGGAGGGCAGGGTATTTTGAATCAGAAGAAGATTCTTCAAAAGTGGCATTAAGGAAAAGAGTGGGACCGGAGCCTTCAACTTTGTGGTCTCCGGCAACTAATGTGTTGGATAATAATTTTTGCGACCATACTTTTGCTTGTTGAAAGCGTTCTGCACCGCTAAACCTTGCCTTAGCGATTGGGTCGCCACATGCTATTGAAAATTCATCGGATTGTTTTTCAAAATAACAAATGGATTGGTTAGATTCATGAATCTGCTCGATGACAGCTAAGGGATCTGAATAGTTCGTTTCGAAAGTGATAGATGAATAAAGGGTGGCGTTTTGGATTTTAGCTTTGGAAAGACAGGCCTCAAAAAAGGGATAAAGGTTTGTGTTTTGATCGCAAACTATTGGAGTTGAGCAAAAATTAGAATTATTCATGATTGCAATCGTTTTTTTTAGCTTTAATGACCGGATCAAATCCACCTGGGTGCATTGGATTACATCTACCTATACGACGAAGGGTCTTCCACAGCGCTTTGGGAAGGGAAAATGCAGATAAGCACTCCAGTGCATACTCCGAACAGGTTGGATGGAAGCGACAAGCAGCATAGGGACCCAAAAGTAATTGTTTGATTGGTGAAAAAAGTCGATAAATCTTAACAAGCAAAACAATGGGGAAGGCTATGATGTGCCAAAATATACCTATGCTTGAATCTTGAACCATATCTTCTTTTCTATCGGGATTTGGCTTCATTCGCAAAGCGTGATTAGGAATTCTTTAAGAAGAGTAAATAATTAAGAAGAATTCTCCCCCGAAACTTCCCGGGAAACTGGTAGTGCTTTAGTGTCAATTTCTAGGGTAAGTTTTTCAATAAACTCTTCAATTGTTTTGGGCCCGTCTAAACTTGGGTTTGCCCGAGAACGAACCGAGATTTTTCCTTGTTCGGCTTCCCTTTTTCCGAGAATGAGCATGTGTGGAATTTTATCGGTTTCTGCTTTTCGAATCTTTGCTCCAAGTTTTCCGGATAGGCTGTCAATACTTGCACGGAATCCTAAATTTTTGAGAGCGACAAGATGTTGATCGGCTTGTTCGATCAAATCATCGTTCATCGGAAGAATACGAACTTGTTCAGGTGCCAGCCAGGTTGGGAAGTTTCCGGCAAAATGTTCAATTAAAACTCCACAGAATCTCTCCATTGATCCAAAGGGAGCTCGGTGTATCATAACGGGTCGATGATCTTTGTTATCCGATCCCACATAGGTGAGATCAAACCTTTTAGGTAGATTATAATCTACTTGTACCGTTCCCAATTGCCATTCCCTGCCAATCACATCCTTGACAACAAAGTCAATTTTTGGGCCATAAAATGCGGCCTCCCCCAGTTCCTCTTCGTAGTCAACCCCGAGACTTTTTACCGCTTGGCGAAGTGCGGATTCTGCTTTATCCCAAGCATCAGGGCTTCCTACATACTTATCAGAATCAGGGTCCCGTAAACTTACACGAACACGGTAGTCTTCCATTCCAAGAATAGAAAAGACTAATTTGACTAGACCAAGGCATCCTTGGATTTCATCCTGTAATTGATCTTCTCGAATGAATAGGTGGGCATCATCTTGTGTAAATCCACGTACTCTGGTCATGCCATTGAGTTCACCCGACTGCTCCCATCTGTAAACTGTTCCAAATTCTGCCATTCGAATGGGCAAGTCTCGGTAGGATCTTTGTTCAGAACGGAAAATTCGAATATGCATCGGACAATTCATTGGCTTGAGAAGATAGCCTTCAATTTCTCCATCATCTAATTTATTGGAAAGTTCAGAACAACTGCATCCTTCTTCAGCAAGTTTTGTCAGGCAATCTCTATGGATGATAGGGGGGTATTGAGAGTCCTGATAGTAGGGGAAGTGCCCGGATGTTCGAAAGAGGTCAAGTTTTCCCACATGGGGAGTGTAAACTTGAGAATATCCCTGTTTGTTGAGTTCTGCGGATATGAATTTTTCAAGTTCCTGCCTAATGATTGCTCCTTTGGGTTTCCAAAGAACAAGTCCCTGTCCCACCATATCATCAATATGGAAAAGTCCCATATCCTTTCCAATATTTCGGTGATCTCTTTTCTTTGCCTCTTCGATTCTCTCGAGATATTGAGCCAATTCATCTTTGGATGGAAATGCAGTACCGTAAATTCTCTGGAGTTGTTTGTTGTCCGAATTCCCCCGATGATACGAACCGGCAACTTGTAACAATTTAAAGGCTTTAATCTTTTTTGTGTATGAAACATGTGATCCGGCACAGAGATCATGAAATTCTCCATTTTTGTAAAAGGAAATAGCTTCTCCCTCAGGGATGTCGTCCAATCGACCCAGCTTGTAGGTATCCTGACCCATTTCGGAAATGATTTTCTTTGCCTCATCACGGGAAACTTCCAATCGTTCAAACCTTTGGTTTTCTTTGATGATTTTTTTCATTTCAACTTCAATCTCTTCAATAATTTCAGGAGTGAAAGCCATGTCGGAATCAAAGTCATAGTAAAAGCCATTGTCGGTGGGTGGTCCGATATCCAATTGTGTATTTGGATAAAGCCGCAAAACTGCAGCTGCGAGTACATGAGCCGTTGAGTGACGAATTTCTTCTAATGGAGACATTTCCTTCATATGAAAATACTTCTAATTGCGCTGCCTATTTCCTGCAACGCCAAAGGAGCGGGACTTACGAATCGAAACCAAGATTTGGTCTCAACCATTTCATCGCATCCTCGATCGGCCAATTTTTTCTTTTAGCATAATCTTCTACCTGATCTTTATCCAATTTACCCACATTAAAATACTTGGCTTCTGGGTGAGCGAAATAAAGACCGGAAACCGAGCAACCGGGATTCATGGCCCGAGATTCAGTTAGTTCCAAACCGATAGTTTTTTCAACATCGAGAAGTTTCCAAATAATATCTTTTTCGGTATGGTCAGGTTGGCATGGGTAACCACTTGCCGGTCGAATGCCACGATATTTTTCCTTTATTAATTCCTGATTGCTTAAGTTTTCGTTTTCACCAAAACCCCAAAGGCTTCTAACTTTTTTATGTGAAAATTCAGCCATCGCTTCCGCAAACCGATCGCCTAAAGCTTTGGTCATAATTGCATTATAGTCGTCATTTTCGTTTTCGAATTCTTCGGCGAGAGAATCTACACCAGAACCCGCACAAACAGCAAAGGCACCCAAGTAATCACGACGATTTGAGCCAAGAGGTGCAATATAATCAGATAAACAGTACTGAGGTTGGTCAAGAAGAGTTTGTTGTCGCCTTATAAAATGGAATCGGGCTAGTTCTTCTTTGTTTTCCCCGTCACTATAAATGATTACATCATCTATATCTGAGTTGGCAGCCCATAAGCCAATAACTGCTTCGCAAGTGAAGAGGTTTTCATCTATAATTCGTTTGAGCAGTTTTTGAGCATTATCAAAAAGATCTTTTGCTTCGTTACCAGAATCAGAACGTTCGAATATTGATGGATATTGACCTTTTAATTCCCAGGACCAGAAAAAAGGCGACCAATCAAAAAATTCTAAAACTTCATCGAGTTCGGCAGTAATTTTTTGGACACCGAGTCCTTTGGTTTGAGGTTCGGCAATTTCTTGAACCTCCCAATCGAAAGTCAGCCGTTTCTTTCTTGCTTCCTGAATACTGAGAAGTTTTTGTTTACTTTTTCCCGCGTGCTTTACCCTTTCCTTTTCTTGGTCCGTTTTTAAATTTTCAATAAATACTTTCTTTTTTTCTTCGTTCGTTAAGTCATTGCATACATTTACAACTAGGGATGCATCTGGAACCTGCACAACGGGTTGATCATAAAAGGGAGCAATCTTAATTGCAGTATGAGCACGACTTGTGGTGGCACCTCCAACCAGAAGAGGAATATTCATACCATCCTTGGTCATTTCCTTGGCATTATGAATCATTTCATCAAGGGATGGGGTGATTAAACCGCTAAGTCCGAGAATATCTGCATTGTGTTCACGAACGGAATCTAAAATTTTAGCGCAAGATACCATGACACCTAGATCAATTACATCCCAATTGTTACAGGCCAAAACTACACCCACTATATTTTTCCCAATGTCATGAACATCACCTTTGACAGTTGCGATGACCATGGTGCCTCTTTTTTTAGAGTTTGTTCCATCTTTTTCTGCCTCCATAAAAGGTTCCAAGTATGCCACTGCTTTTTTCATAACCCGGGCACTTTTTACAACTTGGGGGAGGAACATTTTACCTTCTCCGAATAAACCACCAACAACTTTCATTCCATCCATTAATGGACCTTCAATTACTTCCAAGGGTCTACCGAGTAGTTTTCTGGCTTCTTCCGCATCTGTCTCTGCATAATCTCCAATCCCTTTCACTAAGGAATGAGTAAGTCGTTCCGCGACAGGTTTTTTTCTCCAGGATAGGTCGGGACCTTCCGATTTTCTTTTAGAGCTTTGATCCTTAATTTCCTCTGCATAGGTAAGCAGGCGTTCTCCTGCATCGGAATCTTTTGCGAGGACTACATCCTCGACTCGTTTTCGAAGTTCCGGATCAATTTCATCATAGACCGCCAACATGCCCGCATTAACAATCCCCATATCCAACCCAGCCTTGCAACCATGGTAAAGAAAAGCAGCATGCATGGCTTCACGAACGAGGTTGTTTCCACGGAAAGAAAAGGAAACATTACTAATTCCACCACTTGTGCGTGCATGAGGGCACCGTGTTTTAATTTCCCGTACCGCCTCAATGAAATCAATTCCATAAGAATCATGTTCGGGCATTCCGGTGGCTAAGGTTAAAACATTAGGATCGAAAATAATATCCTGTGGAGGGAATTTAACTTCTTCCACAAGAATTTTGTAGGCTCTTTCACAAATCCTGACTTTATCTTTCAGGTCGGCTGCCTGCCCTTTTTCATCAAAAGCCATGACTACAACTGCGGCTCCATATCTAAGTGCAAGCCTAGCATGTTGTTTAAAGGTTTCTTCTCCCTCTTTTAAGCTGATTGAATTAATGATACACTTGCCCTGAATAACTTTTAAGCCAGCTTCAATTACCGACCACTTTGAGCTATCTATCATGATCGGTACTTTAGAAATGTCCGGCTCGGATACCACTAAGTTAAGAAATCGATTCATACATGCAGCTCCGTCTAACATCGCGGCGTCAAAGTTCACATCGATTACATTGGCCCCGTTTTCAACCTGTTGCTTAGCAACTCTTAATGCACTCTCATAATCTTCCGCTTCGATCAGTTTTTTAAAACGAGGTGAGCCAGTAACATTTGTCCTTTCTCCAACCATTAAAAAAGATGCCTGTTTATCTTGCATGGTAAATGGTTCTAATCCACTTAACCGAAGAGCTGGCTCAGGCTGTGGTGCTTCTCTAGGTGCAAAATTGCCTAGTTTTTCAGATATTGCGTAAATGTGATCTGGGGTAGTTCCACAACAGCCACCCGCCAAATTGAGTAGTCCTTCATCGGCAAAGACAGAAAGCGACTGGGCAGTATCTTCAGGTTTTTCATCATATCCTGTAGCGGATAAAGGGTTAGGGAGGCCCGCGTTCGGGTAGCAATGGACCAAACAATCGGCATGCTTAGAAAGCTCCTGTAAGTAAGGCCGCATTTCATCAGCACCCAAAGCACAGTTAAGGCCTACGCAAAGAGGCTTGGCATGGGCAATGGAATTCCAACACGCCTCGGTTGTTTGTCCGGAAAGAGTACGACCAGATGCGTCGGTTATGGTGAGTGAAAGAATGACAGGTAATCTTTTTCCATAATCGTCAAAATAATTCTCAATCGCAAAAATAGCGGCTTTTAGATTGAGGGTATCAAAAGTGGTTTCTGGAAGGAGTAAGTCGACTCCTCCTTGAACAAGGGATTCCACTTGTTGGTAGTAAGAAGTGACCAACTGGTCGAATGTAATATTTCGAAGGGCAGGGTCATTCACATCTGGAGAAAGTGATGCGGTACGATTCGTTGGTCCGATCGCACCGGCTACAAATCTTGGTCTTGTGGGATCTTTTGCCATTGATTGATCAGCTGCTTCTCTTGCCAATCGGGCTGCACTTAGATTAAGTTCAGGGACAATTTCTTCGAGGTTATAATCCGCCATGGAAATGGTCGTCGCGCTAAATGTGTTAGTTTCAACGATATCACTGCCGGCATCAAAATAGGATTTGTGGATATTTCGAATAATGTCAGGACGAGTCATGCATAATAAATCGTTATTCCCTTTTAATTCCTTTGCATGATCTCGAAAATGGTCGCCACGAAAATCTTCCTCCTCCAATTTTTCCTGTTGAATCATTGTGCCCATTGCACCATCCATGATTACAATTCTTTCCTTTAACAGATCTTTGAGATCCTCTTCAGTAGGGCGATTAATAGAAAAATTCTTCATTTCGTATCAACGCATCATGATATCTTGATGCGTTTTTTGCAAACTGAAAGAATGTTTTATTAAAAAAAGTATTATTTTTTATAGAGTAAATTTCTTTGCTTATTTTCGAAGAATTGTATATCAATGTTTTTTTTACGGGACGTAGCGTAGTCTGGTTAGCGCGCCTGCTTTGGGAGCAGGAGGCCGAGAGTTCGAATCTCTCCGTCCCGACCATTTTCTTTTTCCTAGGCTTTTCTCATACATTTAAAAAATAGTAATGATTATTTTTTAACATGAGTAACATAATTTAAATTATGGACAAAGACCTGAGTATTATAAAACACTATGATCTAACCCCGCATCCAGAAGGCGGATGGTTTCGAAGGACTTACACTTGTTCCGATTCCGTTAGTCTTAAAAGAGGAGATCGGAATTGTGCTAGTTCTATTTTATATTTTTTGAAAAAAGGAGAGAAATCTTGTCTGCACTACTTGGATTCAGATGAAATTTGGTATTTCCATTTTGGATCGCCTGTGAAACTTCATCTTTTTTCTGAAACTGATTATAGTTCGGTTACCTTAGGCCATTCTTGGAGCAATGATGAAATCGTTCAGTATGTTGTAAAAAAGGGAATTGTTTTTGGGGCAGAGTTGATTGAGCATGATAGTGCTTTACTGAGTTGTTCTGTTAGTCCGGGATATGTGGATGAAGATTTTCATTGGCCATCTGTTTCCTTACTTAGTTCTAAATTTCCAGAACAAAAGGAAATTATAAAACATTTAGCATCTTAAAATTAAAAGCTAACTAAATGATTCTAGAAGAGTATTCCTTCGGGGGAGATCAAATTATTACATGTAAGGTTCCTCAGTATGAAGAGTGGATTATTTCAGCACTTCATGAACTTGAAACGGAGAAAAAGAACTTTCAATTTTCTCATCAAATTGGTGGACGGTGGGAAAACTCATATCTTTCCGTTGATTACGTACCTTCGGTTCGTGTACCCATGCGCTTGGCCCGAAATTTGGCAAAAGAAAAATGGGGCCTTTCTACGGTTGTCCTCTATGAAACACGATCGATTTTTAATAATCCACATCCTCCCTTTTGGTTTAATATAGCGAAAGTTGGAGAAAAAACAGGAATTCATGACCATGCAAAGTTTGCATCAATTTCTGGAGTGGTATATCTGCAATGTAGTTCAGAATGTGGTGATTTGTTTTTTACTAAGGGCGGGGAAGATGATCTCGCTATCACACCTGAGGTTGGGAAAATGGTCCTTTTCCCCTCCTTCTTAAAGCACGGCGTTCAAACAAATAAATCTAATCAAAATCGTATTTCTTTGGCTTTTAATCTCTTTCCTTTTCCCCTTCCAAGTGAGGAATGGTAAGCAATTCTTTTTTATATTATATTTTTATTAAAAAAAAGCCTAAGCTTTTGTGATTTACATTGTGATTATTCAGTGCAATCACAATTATGAATAAGTTTTTTTATAAGTTCTATTTATTAAATTCTACAGATTTGCCCGTTATGACTCAGCCCACTGATTCCTTTGAAGAAATTGATTCTGCCGTAGTTCGATTTGCAGGTGATTCCGGCGATGGCATGCAGACCGTTGGAGAACGTTTTACTGACAGCAGTGCGTTTGCAGGTAATGACATTGCAACCCTTCCTGATTTTCCTGCTGAGATCCGAGCCCCTGCTGGTACACTTGCAGGAGTATCCGGGTTTCAACTTCAATTCGGAAATAGTAAAATTTTAACGCCAGGCGATGCTCCCGACGCACTGGTGGCGATGAACCCGGCAGCATTAAAAGCCAATATTAGCGATCTGCCCGAGGGTGGAATGTTGGTGGTTAATATTGATTCGTTCAAATCAATGAACTTGAAAAAAGCGGGGTATGAAAATAATCCACTTGAAGACGAGGATTTTCGAAAGAAATATCACTTGGTTGAATTAGATTTAACTGGATTGACCAAAGAAGCCCTAAAGGAAAGTCCCCTTAAGCCCTCAGATAAGGTTAGATGTAAGAATTTTTTCGCGTTGGGTTTTATGTACTATGTTTATGGGCGTCCCCTTGAACCAACCTTAAAGTTTTTTGAAGATAAGTGGGGGAAACGTTTACCAGATTTGGCTCAAGCCAATTCCCAAGTTTTACAAGCAGGTCATAATCTCGGCGATACTATGGAGACTGCCCGGAATCGATACCAGGTTGCCAAGGCACCTGTTCAGGCTGGGGTCTATCGAAAAATTTCAGGAAATGAAGCATTAGTTTATGGACTGGTTGCCGCAGCCAAACAGTCCAACCGTGAACTTTTATATTCAGGTTATCCCATCACTCCTGCATCTCCGGTTTTGGAAGGTCTTTCCCACCTCAAGAAATTTGGAATAAAATGTGTGCAAGCCGAAGATGAAATTGCAGCGATGGGCGTTGCCTTAGGTGCGAGTTTTGCGGGTGACTTAACAGTATGTGCGACTAGTGGTCCTGGTATGTGCCTGAAGAGCGAATTTATTGGTCTAGCATCCATAACAGAATTGCCCCTTATTATATGCAATGTTCAACGTGGAGGTCCCAGTACTGGATTACCCACTAAAACGGAACAAAGCGATTTGCTACAGGCACTTTTTTCAAGGCATGGTGATTGCCCTTTACCTGTACTGGCTGCCCACTCTCCATCCGATTGTTTTGATTGTGCCATAGAAGCAGCCCGCATTGCTCTCACCTATATGACTCCGGTCATTCTTCTGAGTGATCTATATGTAGCTAATGGAGCAGAGCCTTGGCTCGTTCCTAATGTGTCTGACTTACCGGTTATTGAAAATTCCTTTGCTAGTACTGATGAGGAATATATTATTTACCGGAGAAATAAAGAAACCCTAGCCCGCTCACAAGCGATTCCCGGCCAGGTCGGACTTGAGCATCGAATTGGCGGTTTGGAAAAAGGTGAAGATGGTGGAGTCAGTTATGATCCTGAAAATCATGAGGAAATGAGTCTGTTACGAGCCCAGAAAGTTGCGGGAATTTCTAAAACATTTGATCCAATTCATATTCAGGGGGAAGCGGAAGGCGATTTATTAGTCATCGGGTGGGGTGGAACCTATGGAGCTATTTCTTCTGCAGTCAGAAATTTAAGAGACGAAGGATTTTCCATAAGCAATATTCATCTCAGGCATTTAAATCCCTTACCGGATGATTTGGGAGAAATTATGAGTCGATTCAAAAAAGTCATAGTTCCTGAATTGAACCTCGGACAATTGAATGTGCTCTTACGCGCTAAATATTTAGTTGATGTAATTTCTTATGGAAAACTTCAAGGAAAACCCTTTAAAGTTTCAGAATTACATGAAAAATTTCTTGAATACCTTCGCTAAGTAAATCACCTAATTGTTCAAATGAGTACAACAACAACCGACGAAACTAGTTTAACTAAAAAAGATTTTGTAACCCCCAATGATGTTCGTTGGTGTCCAGGTTGTGGAGATTATGCGATCCTCAACGCGGTTCAACGAACTTTACCCGAATTAGGCATTCCCCGTGAACAATTTGTGGTGGTCAGTGGCATTGGATGTAGTAGCCGATTTCCATATTACATGAATACTTACGGGTTTCATACGATCCATGGTCGTGCTCCCACGGTTGCAACCGGGGTAAAGGTGGCAAATCCAGATTTATCGGTTTGGATGATAACTGGGGATGGTGACGGACTGTCTATTGGTGCAAACCACCTACTTCATTTGCTAAGACGAAATTTGGATATTAATGTTCTTCTCTTTAATAACCGTATTTACGGGTTAACCAAAGGACAGTACAGTCCAACTTCAGAAGTTGGTAAAAAGACTAAGAGCACACCAGCTGGTTCAGTAGATCATCCCATTAACCCCTTATTGTTTGCATTAGGGAGTGAAGCTACCTTTGTAGCCCGTACTACGGATACTGATATGAAACATATGGTGGAAACCTTTAAAGCAGCTCAAGCACACAAAGGCACATCTTTTGTTGAAGTATTTCAAAATTGTGTAATTTTCAATAACAAGACATTTGATTCGGTTACTTCCCGGGATGCGAAACAAGACCAAGTCCTTACTTTGGAAGAAGGTAAACCACTCATTTTTGGAGCAAATAAGGATAAGGGAATTCGGCTTAACGGATTGGACCCGGAGATTGTAACCTTAGGAGATGGTGTTGGACAGGATGATCTTTTAATTCATCAACCAAGAAATCCAAATTCAGCCTATGCTAATATTTTGGCTCAAATGACTTACCCTACTTTCCCTACTCCCGTGGGAGTCCTTAGACAATTAGATGGTCGTGAGACTTATGAAGATGCTTTGGTACAGCAGATTGAGTATGCTCAATCCAGCGGTTCAGATAATTTACAAGAACTTTTAACAGGTCAAAATTCCTGGGTTGTAGAAGGATAGTAAAAAATTGGTTTAATTATCTCTTCTTGTTGACCTTAAGCACGAACTTTTCAAAATATTAATATATATGGATTTTATCGACGAACCAAAGTTTGGACACAGTAAGTTCAAATTACCTGTACTTTTAGTACCCGTTTTAATGTTTGGAACACTTATTTTAGGAATAATTGTTTCAAAAATTTATGTAAGCAGTGTGTTGGATCAACCACACGCAGAAGAGTCACATTAAAATTATATGAGTGAACAACCTGTAATTGCCTCAAAGGCACCATCAGTTATGAAGATGGAAGTTGGTGAATATTGGTGGTGTTCTTGTGGGAAGTCAAAAGATCAACCATTTTGTGATGGCTCACATAAAGGTTCATCGTTTACTCCTCAAAAAATAGTGATCGAAGAAAACAGTAATGTTGCATTTTGTAACTGTAAACATTCTGCCAAAGGGGCAATGTGTGATGGTAGTCACTCAAAACTAGCTTAATAGCTTTTTAAATCTTCTTTCTTTATTTTCTCTCGTGTGAAAGGTTTGCCACTTTTCCACATTCCTTGGAAAATAATATGCCCATCATTGTTGTAGGAAGTACCATAACCATTCTCTATCCCATTTTTAAACTCACCTTGGTAAGTTGAACCCTTAGAAGATCTCTTGTGCCCATATCCATGGGGCAATCCATGAACGGATTCTCCCCAATATGAATTGCCATTGTCTAAGACTAGTTGATTAACTAGATTGGTTTTTGACTTTGATAAAGGAGGGGAGCGGGGAGGATCAGAAAATTTAGATATTGTTATGCGTATCTTTTGAACTCTCTCAGACAATTTTACTTTATCTTCCTCATCTAACTTTTTTATTAATTTAGTGTAAACATTTTTAGAATTTTCATTACCATATTCATGAGCTAATTGATGCCATGCTGCGGATTCAATTAACTGCCCTTCATTTGCAAGGCATTGACCTAAGGTAAACATAGAATGAGCATCTCCTTGTTTTGCTGAAAGAATAAACCATTTCTTTGCTAAGTTAAAATTCTTACTTGTTCCATTACCCAGTAGGTGTGCTTGTGCTATAAACCGACATGCCAAAGGGTGGCCTTGTTTCGCAGCCATTTTCATCCAATAATAAGATTTAAGCAGATCTTTATCCCTTCCTTTTCTATAATGAAAACCCAATTGTAATTGAGATTCTAAATTCCCTTGAATTGCGGATTCTACAAAAGAATTGGAACTGAATAAATTGGAGTAAGATAAAATTAAAAATCCAAGAAATTGAAATTTTAATAATTTAATTTCTCTTAAAGATCTTATTAAAAAACCCTTTGTTGTTTTCATCTTCAGAAGGTCCGAACTGCCACATTTGTAAATTATCCTTTGTTGGTGCATCCCCAATGAGTGCATTGTATTTTCCTTTTAATTTTAATTCCTGAGTATAAATTGCTAAACTTATTCTCCCAAAACTGGGGAGGGGGTCAGGGAATGCATTGAGTAAGCCACTTGTTTTGATCATTAACATGAGATCAATATCATAAGCATCTCCAAAATAAGAAGGATTGCTCATTATTAGCATCATTCTGCCACCCGTAATTTCTTTTGAATCTCCTTTCGATGTGGTAATTATTCCTCGACCTTCAATTGGTATAAATTTGAATCCACCATTTTCTGTTGTTTCAATTATAATTGTTCCACTACCCATAAATGTAGCATTCGAATCGATTGATCGAATAACAAGGTGGGTTTTTTCAGAAGAGCAAAATAGTAGGCTACCAGAGTGTAGGGTGATATCATTAGAAGCACTCAAATTAACAACGCTCATGCTTCCCAATCTGTATATAAAATTTCCTAGTTTCAGTTGAGTTCTCGATCCTTTTCCTGTGCAAATCCAATCATTAGTTTTGATTCGAGTGCTATTTGCTAAATTAATTATTTTGGAACTATTATCCTCATTCTTTTTAATTACTTCAGTTTTTCCATAAACATAGGTAACGAGTGCACCATTTTCTGCACATAAAAAAATCGCCGCTGAATGAACAGCGGCGATTAAAAAAGTAAAATTACAAAAAAAATTCAAGAATTAGAATCGAGCATTAAGCCCTAAACCAAATCCAGCATCATAACTTTTATAGTCATAATTGAGAGTGGTACCATCAGAATTTCTTTTGCTATAAGAATAGAAGAAGGAAAGCTTAAGTGAATCAGCTATTGGGTAATCAATCTTCAAGCTTGCATCATGGGATAAATCATCTCTTCCATCGTTGAGACCTTCATCATAAGCCCTGTAAGATATTCGATACTTAGGTGTGACAACTAAATTCCAAACATTATAGTTAAGTGCATACGAAGCGGCATACTCAATGTTGCTAAGTTCCTTTTCACTGGCAGTTTTAGAACCATCAGTAAGTCCTGTTATTACGAATGATTCGGCACTATGCATCCCAATTGACGCA
>Ga0209631_10001504_pt1 | contig 29828 bp, 28 predicted proteins | sample COG_08_FD_184752 | JGI IMG/M metagenome (GOLD analysis project Ga0209631, IMG submission 184752) | Pelagic Microbial community sample from North Sea - COGITO 998_met_08 (SPAdes) (version 2) | ecosystem: Environmental > Aquatic > Marine > Neritic zone/Coastal water | place: Helgoland, sampling... | reverse complement strand
ACAACGTAAATAGGTTTGCTTATATGCTTCGATGGAAGAATACCTGAAATCTTTCGTTCTATGGCATTACAAGGTGCCGAAGTAATCGTCGACATGGCAAATTTCTTTTCTATGGACCAAGCTGACATGTGGGGGCCTGCGCGTAGCTATGAAAATGGCCTCTGGTTAGTCGCAGCAACAAAGGCCGGATTTGAAAGGTCCATATATTATCCGGGTGGCAGCATGATAGTTGACCCTAAAGGACGCGTTCTGTCAAAAGTCCCTTATGATACACATGGTATAGCAATAGCTGATATAGATCCTGATATGGCGCTAAACAAATCCATATATACTGGAAATGATAAGATTGCCGACCGACGATCGGAAACGTACGGAATAATGTCGGAACCATATTTTAATACTCCGGTTGCAAAGATAGCAGATGTTCCAATTGTCCCATCCCAGTCGATCAGCAAGATTGCTGCGGTCCAAATGCATGTCACCAATGAAAGTACAGTCGACGACGTCTTCGATATGATTGATCATGCCGCCAAGCTCGGAATTAAGGTTATCACTTTACCAGAGTATGCTTTTTCGACACATTGGTTACCTAATGCAGATGAGGCTGCCCAACTTTCTAATGCTGCACCTGACTATATTTTGCGTGCTGCCGTCATTGCTAAGAAGTATAGCTGCTTGATAGCTATTCCAACGCTGGAAAAGACTAGTAGGGGGATATTTATTACAACTTATCTAATTGGCCCTGATGGCAAAAATATTGGTAAGTATCGGAAAACACACCTGACTGTAGAGGAGCGCATTTGGGCTGTTGCCGGTGATGAGTATCCTGTTTTCGATACCCCGTTTGGGCGTATTGGTGTGATGTCTGGCTATGACGCTGTATTTCCTGAGACATCTAGATGTCTGGGAATCGCTGCTGCTGATATTATTCTTTGGCCTGCATCTCTACGAGAACCATTTGAACGTGAACTGATTGCCGTTCCGAGGGCGGAGGATAATCGTGTAGCGGTTGTCCTGGCTAACCGTGTTGATTGCCCCTACCCAGGGGGTAGCTTGGTCATACCGCCAACCGGCTTTCCACTGTGGGATATTAATAAGGCTGCTCCAAGAATGCTCAAGCTCGGTGCCGTCATGCCGAAGCACATTGATCTTGCAGTGTGTCGACAGAAGCAGATGATCCCCAAGGTTGATATGTTCGCAAACCGATTGGTGGAGACCTATGATCCAATAATAACTTTTTAGGTTAGTAAGTGTTGAGCAGACAGTAGAAATAACCTTAACCTTGGATGCGTGTGAGCTAATATCAGCTGGATTTAGCAAGCCTTTTTAGCGGAAAGTCATTTTTTTGTATGTGTGCTTCTTAAAAGCATGAATGATAAATAGTACGTTTAAATGTAATGCTTATTAATTTTATTGATATGTAGGCTGAAGAAAAGAAGGCCAAAGGTGAGCATAAACGCACGATGGACATGCACAGGTTTCAATCCAAGCTGCGTGCTGTTGAGCTTGAAAATCAACTAGCAATAGTGCAAGAGCAGAGTGCTGGAGCAGCACGGGCAGCATCTTACAATTGGATGTCACGCGTTGAAGTTTCATACCCCTGGGTGGCTGCCATACTCAGGTTGATGAGACCAGCACTTACCGTCATGTTGGTGGGGCTAGTGTTTTACATCTACGCCACCAGCCATGACTTTGCACAAAGAGAAACCATTATACAGTCGGTTGTTTTCTTAAACAGCACCTGTTTACTTTGGTGGTTTGGTGACAGAGCTGCACGGCCTAAAAAATAACAATCCTCGACTATTTACTAATGCCATTTGTCACTCTGACAAAAGCCAGGCGTAACAATTCCCACCAAAAATATAAGCTACTACGCATAGAAATTGAGGCACTTAAAAAGCAGTTGGAACGGTGCTAAATCTTCGCTGGAAAACTGCTCTCAGCGAAATGGAGAAAAAGTCCAACACAGTTTCAGCGAAATTAAAAAAAGCCCAAGGCAGTTCCAGCGAAATGCCAGCGAAATCTGAGCGACAAGTAGAATTGCTAATTAGTGCGAATACGAGTAATCTGTGTAAACTATGCAAGTGAAAACCGCAGAAAACCGTGATATGTGTAACTGGATACAATCTATATGTGTAGCATCGGCCTTTTAAGCGGACGGTCATGGGTTCGAATCCCGTAGCGCCTACCAATAATATCAATGACTTAGCCACCCTCCGGGGTGGCTTTTTCATGTTCCAGCGCAGTTTCAACGACAGCCAGAAAAATTCCAGCTTCAAAAAAATTTTGACTGTCCGCTTCCAAGGCGGGAGGTCATTCCTCTTGCATGTGTTCTTTATTAGTTGAATATTGATATGGTAATTTTTTTAAAAAGATCAGGCATTGTAAATTTGAAAAATGAGCAACTATCATAAATCCAATCCAACCATCCTGACGATTGACGATCTTGCAAAGTTGGCAAACTACTCGCTCATAGAAACTCTTAACTGTGATCCTGACGCAAAAGAAAATGGTGCCGACCATGCACCACGACAAGTCTTTTCAGGCCACTATGTCCCCGTCAAGCCCACGCCAATCCAAAGCCCCGAGTACGTCGCACACAGCAAGAGCTTATTTCACGAGCTAGGTTTTGCCGATGATATAGCACAGTTGGCTGACTTCGTCCGAATGTTCTCTGGCGATATTTCGCACGTTCCAGACCCATTGCGCAAGGTCGGTTGGGCGTGTGGGTATGCACTCTCGATCTTCGGCACCGAGTACGACCAGCAGTGCCCGTTTCAAACTGGCAATGGATATGGCGACGGTCGCGCAATTTCTGTGCTTGAGGCTGTTATCAACGGTCGGCGCTGGGAAATACAGTTGAAAGGAGGCGGACGGACGCCATACTGCCGTGGAGCGGATGGCCGCGCTGTCCTGCGGTCGAGTGTCCGGGAGTTTCTGGCACAGGAATACATGCACGCCCTCGGAGTGCCAACTTCACGGTCTCTGAGTTTATACGTTTCGAAAACTGAGAAGGTTACGCGGCCATGGTACTCGGAGGGATCACGCTCGAAGGACCCTGATATGCTTATATCGGAGCCAGTCGCTATCTCGACGCGCGTCGCACCCTCGTTTATTAGGGTCGGCCAACTCGAACTCTTCGGTCGCCGTGCCCGCAAGAAGGCACACCCGAGAGCGATGGAAGAGCTAGAGAAGATTGTGTTACACTTGATCTACCGTGAGTATGGTGACGTTATTGACCAGAAACTAACCACTGCGGAAAAAGTGGTATTGCTCATGCGACGTTTCCGCAGCCGTCTTACCTCGCTTGTGGCAAACTGGATCCGCATCGGCTACTGCCAGGGCAACTTCAATAGCGATAACTGCGCGGTTGGTGGCTTCACATTCGACTACGGCCCATTCGGATTTTGCGAGGAATTTAACCCGCACTACCAGCCATGGATAGGTGGTGGACATCACTTCTCGTTCCTGAATCAACCAGTGGCAGCGGAACGCAACTTCCACATGTTTTGTAATGCGCTGAGGCCGTTGCTAACCTCGCATAAGGACTGTCTCCAACAGCTCGACGAAATCCGGGATGACTTTTCAAAAGTGATGCAAGAGCAAATGGAGAAGATGTGGGCTGCCAAACTTGGAATTGGCACTTTTCAGCCGATGCTGTTCAATGAGCTAGAAACGCTCATGGTGCAAACTCCTGTCGATTACACCATCTTCTTCCGTGAGCTCTCGACGGTACCTGACGACATTGGCCCACTTAAAAAGAGCTTCTACAAAGATTCAAAGGGCGCAATCCCTCTAATGAATCCATCGTATAGGTCAGACCCTGACGGGATGGATAAGCGCTGGACAGAGTGGTTAACAAAATGGAAATCACTCATCATTAGCACCAACATGACCGACGTGAATACTGCTCAACGTAGCTCCCGTGAGGGGCTCTCCAGGCAGATGAAACTCGTCAACCCAAAATATAGTTTAAGAGAGTGGTTCGTGGCGCCTGCTTATCAGCAAGCGGCCTTGGGAAATTACGCTCTGATTCGAGAGCTACAAGAAGTCATGACGCAGCCATACGCCGAGCAGTCGAGGAACGTGGAGGATAAATTCTATCGGCAGAAGCCGTCAGAGTTCTTTGATGCCGGTGGAATATCGTATTATAGTTGCTCATCGTGATTTTTCGAAAACTGATCGGCCAATGTCTGCCATTAGTGGCTTTAAAAAAATCAAAACAATTGGAGCAGCTGATCTTTGCCCTTTGAGTTATTGAGTGATAGTTCCTTGGCTTGCCTGTTTAAATAGCAGTGGAGATGCTCAGCTACGCGGTAGGTGCTTTCACGGCTAAATCAGTTTGAAAACAACCAATAGAAGCTTCTCAAGGGGTAACAATCTACACAAGGCTTTGTAAGAAGCAATGAATCGAGACCAAAAATGACTGATTTTAAAGGGCGAAAAAAGTGGATATGGGCAATGTCCATAATGCGCGACACTAAGGAACAAGACCCCTATCTTATTGAGAGGGTGCAAGAAGGTTTCTGTGAAGCTGTTGATGATCACAATGCTTGGCTGAGGTCTGACACAGAGGGCAAGCAGATTGATCAGGAAATGTTGGACTGGTTGCAATATGCGTTTAGAGAAGTGCTTGGCGGTCATAAAAGCAATTTTTTAGAACCACAAGGAACTGGCCGAAGGAGGTTGAAGAAAACAGACCAACAAAAAAAATTAATAGAGGATGCCGTGTTTTATCGACACTGCGTAGAACAAGGACTTATTAAAGATCCAGAGCCAGTAAAAACGATTGCGAGTTTGTATGGCGTAAGTAAGCGCACTGTTCAGGCATGGGCGAAATCTAGTGAGTTTGAACACGTTAAATGCCGTGACCCACATGAGAAGTGGTCGACAGGTGGGCGTCTAGACCCAGTCATTGCCGAGAGTACTTTAAAAAGTCATGGGTTGATGTATTTGAGACTTTACTCACCATTGAAGGATCGAGTTGTCTAATGCGATATTTTTTTTACCTTATATTTATAATGGTTTGGGTGTTTTGGCTGGTTAAGTAGCTTAACAATTTTGGGGTGCCTTTAAATAATGAATTAGCCGCCCTTCGGGAAGGCTTTTTTTATATCCCAGCGAAGGCCTGAGGAAGTTATTTTTTCGTTTTCTTTAGGGGCATTGTGAATTTACTTGGAAAGCCTCCAATTACGTCGCCAAAGTATAATGATAAATCTTGAACCATTTCTGGATGTAAAGGCTCCCCTTCTGTTTTGTTGGGATGTGACCTATCTTTAGTGTCAGACCACAGTTTATGCTCTTCAAAGGCTTCCATATATGCCAACTTAATTTCTTCAATGATTTCTGGCGTGTCCTCCTTTGCTTCTAGCCTTTTGTTTTTGGCTTCAAGATATCGTTTGTACCCGCGCTTCATCACGCCTGTTTTTTCTTTAATGAGGGACAATCAAAACTCCCAAGATGCAAATTTTTCGATCATGATTGCTGCAATGCTAGCTGAAGAATTTTAAACAGTAGCCAACGAATCACTAGACAGGAAATTTTCTTCCAGCGAAGATATAGCAACAAATAGCATATATATTATTGAAGGCAGATCTAATTGTTGGCAACAATAAAAATGTAAAATATTCAACATCCTATCCTTGGGATATTCGTTGACATGAAACTAATGACTTTAAATCGTTTAAATATTTTTTTGCTTACGACACTTTTGTTCACCTTCTGTGGTGGCTCTTGTTTATTGGCTGACCAACTTTACAAAGGCCCCCTGTTTGACGCTCATGCGCATCTGTCGAAACGTTCCAATCCAAAGAGAGCCTATGCGGACTTCAAGAAGGCCGGTTTTGAGAAAGTTGTATTATTTGCAGAAGTCAATCAAGTTAAAGATATTGCCATGGCAGGCAAGGACTTGTTTGTGGTTTTTTTAGATCCTTTCAAGCGTGATAAAATAAAACTGGCTGGTGGCGGAAAAAAGATACTCTATAAATTTTCAAAAAATAGACTTTCAAAGATCACAAGAGCGCTAGAAAAAGGAGAGGCTCTCGGTTTTGGCGAGATCTATTTTCAACTAGGTTGGGCACCCTTTGCGCGCAATGGAATCAGCACAGATATAAATGGAAAAGACGCCAGAAAGTTATTAGCCGTTGCTAAAACTTTTGGTTCAATTGTTCACATTCACCTTGATGCTGAGCATGTCAATATTCTTAAGGAACTTCTGACACAAAATCCTGGTGTGCGATTTGTTCTTTCCCACTGTGGATTTTTTAAGCCAGCTGAGCTCAGCAATCTAATGGATAAACATATGAACCTTTATGCGGAAACGTCATTGGTGTTTAATCCTTACAATAAGAAATTTGCTAATCTGCCACTCGAAGACGGAAAAATAAGGCCAGATTGGAAAGACCTTTTGTTTCGACATGCTGAACGTATAATGATCGGAACCGATTATACAATAAGACGCTCAGATCAGTTGCCGAAACTGGCGGCATATTACCGCCGGATCCTTGGCATGCTCCCCGTCGCCAAAGCAAATAAAATTGCTTATGAAAATTTTTCACGCTTATTCATAAAATAATGAGAAAAATATTTGTAATGGGTTTAAATTTTTAATTAAACACACATTCATAAAAAAAGTTGAGAGCATGCCTGAAGGCCATACAATTCATCGCGCTGCACGTGATCATAAAAAGTTATTTGCAGGCCATAACGTTGATGTCTCTTCCCCACAAGGCCGTTTTAATGATGGTGCAAAATCTATTAATAATCTAGAATGCGTTTCTGTCGAAGCATACGGAAAACATCTATTTTATGAGTTTAAACACAATCGGTTTCTACACATACATTTAGGCCTGTTTGGACGAATAAGACTTCGAAGGTTGCCTGTTGAAGAGGCAAAAGGTAAAGTTCGAGTACGACTAGTCGGAAAAACTCACTTTGTAGATATTAATGGCCCAACAATTTGTGAAATTTTAGACAAGGAATTAAAAAGCAAAATTGTTGATAGAATTGGGCCAGATTTACTTCGTAAAGATGCTGACCCAAATAAGTTTTTTGAACGAGTTAGTCACAGTAGAGCAAAGATTGGTACACTTTTAATGGATCAATCTGTTGTAGCCGGAATAGGAAATATATACAGGACAGAGTTGCTCTGGCGACAAAATATTCATCCGAATATTCTTGGCAGAGACTTAGACATACGCCAACTGGAAAACCTTTGGAATGATGCTAGGGCTCTGTTAGAGGTTGGGGTTAAACGCAACAAAATTATAACTAACTTTAAAAAGGCGGGCAGCGTCAATACAGGTACCCTAAATATTTATAAGAAAAAGAAGTGTCCAGAATGCATGGGTGCCATATCCAAAATGGATATTTCAGGACGGGTTGTATATTTTTGTGTTTATTGCCAATTTGAAACTATTTAGACTTAGTCACAATATGAGTGTGTGTTTAAGCAAAAGCTTATTAAAGAATTAGTTTAAACTTTGTTGAATTCTTATCATAACAATTTATATATCGAGAGTAGAACCCCGATATCTTTTCAAGCTTTTTGAACTATCAATATATTGTCCAAAAATGAGGTTGTGAGTTATTCCTTAATCTCCTTCTTTAATTCCTTCAAGGGCGTTGTGAAATGGTAAATTCTATAATTATGGCTGATTTAGTAAGAGCCTTAGAACTCTTGAAACAGGTCGATGAAAGTAAACTAGAGTTCTCCCCGGACCCAAATGTCTCTTCTGACATAAGAGATCTTACTGACGTTATAGAGTATCCCACAAAAACCCACATTGAAAATTTAAGTGCTAGAATTACTGCTGTTGCAAAAGCTGGAGACAGATTAAAATCACGTGATGCATCTAGTTATGTTTCGAAACTAATCATAGCTTGTGTAAGGCTTGCTCCACCAGACGATTAAAAATGATTAATATTAAAATCAGTCAGTAAGATCAAAAAAGTATGGTCTTTTTTTTATAAGTTTTTAGATATGGTGTGGTTAAATAAATGATGTTTGGAAATGTTAGAGAAAATTGAGTGAGGTGTGGATAACGGAAACATCATTACACAGATATTTTTTCCATTATCACTGTCTTTCATAATGTTTTCTGTCGGGTAGGAACTGACGGTTGAGGGTTTCAAAAGAGTTTTTGTTCAACCCAAGGACTTTATCACCGGTGCTTTTAGCAAACGAATCATCCTTCCATTAGTGGCATTTGCATTAGTATCCGTTTGGTCTATTCAACCCGCTTTGGCGGTTGGTGTAGTGATCATAGCGCCTTTTGTAGCTGGGGTTGGGCGTTGGGGAAGCCGACAAAAAACATTAATAACACTTGAATGAGGATTGCAAAATGGAACATTGGCTATTTTTGTCGCAGCTATCTTGATTGGCTTCAACACTATGATGGTACCAGGTGCAATATATAGTCTTCTGATGTTCCCAACTGCCACATTCTATGTTTTTATAGCGATGAGAAGCCGCACTTAAAGCCTGTGTGTAATAAGTCCTTAAACTTTAGTTGCTACTTTAAATTCTTTCTTAATAAATAATTTTTATGGTCGGATATATAGTAAGCATGGTTTTTTTTAATCAGTTGTGAAGATCATTTTATGAAGCTCAAGATAAACTAGTTGGAAGAACGCTTAATTTGGATAAGGTCGCGATAATGTTACAAATGCCTGATAGTGGAAACCAAGTTTTTGAAGTGCGCGTATATAACAAACAAGTGCGGGCTTTGGTTAAAGAAAACCAACATCATCATTTTTTTGATGATCAGTGGGCTGATGTTCACGTCAGGAATGTCACTGCTCATGACGAAGCCGAAGCCATTTCAATTATTTCAAAACGATTTCTTAAAGAAGAAGGGTTCGTATTTGAACTGATTGCACAAAGTTGTTTCTAAAATTTGAATTTAAAAAAAAATTTTCTTATTTTTTTCAATGCATTTGTGAATTTCAATTTATATGTACCTACATCTAAAGCTAGATTCTCTATTCTTATTCATCATCATCTTTACTGCCAAGAAAGTATTTGTAGGATTCTAATCCGGTTAGGATGACACCGTCAAAACCTTGAGCTGTAAGGCCATAAATGTAGGAATTGGTATTGCCAAAGATGATGTTTTGCCAATTAGGGTGCCAATATTGAACGAAGTGCCGGTCTGGATTGTCTTTTGTAGGGCCGCTTATCCATGAAGGAGAGCCCTCACGCCAGCCAGCTTGCCAGAAGTAATCGTGGGATGCTGCGGACCCAATATCAACATGAGCTAAGACCAGTCTTTTTGAACCTAATTTTTTGTATTTTAGAGTTTCTACGGCTTGTCTACTTAAAGGTAGACGGCCATGCATAATATTAACGGCGATAATATCATAATTTGTGTCATGTATTCTCAAAGCAAATTCGTCTTGACGGCCAAAGCTGGAGGTATCGCCAAGGTAAAGAAAGTTTTTAGCGTCAACCATTGACAGAATGCTTTTGGAGTTTTCCATAAAAGGCGTTTTGAGGAAAGTTGGAATTGCATTCAAATCCTCGCCCTTGGCACCAGCGACAAAAGGGGTCAGCTTGAGTTCTTGACTAAAACCGTACGATTGTTCGGCTTGTTTAGCATCTGTCACATAGTCCATAACCATAACGTTAAGGTTGTTTTTTTTAGCAAGACGCACATAATTTAAGGTTTTTTCTAAGCGTTCTGGTTTGGTTGCCAGTCCTACCGATTTTTCACCGAAAAAAAGTCCATCCACAAGAATGCCATCGATAGATCGTATGTATGTGCGAGCAGTCGAAACTTTTTCCACGTCTATGATGTCAATCTTTGTCAGAAGTTCCGGGCTGCCCTTGGCAATTACAACGAAATTTGGATTTTGAGAACGTGCGTAGGTTGATATCCTTTGAATGAATACGCGCAACTGTTCACGAAAGTCGAGTAGGGGCTCGTTTTCGCCCCGCTCAATCTCGATTTCCACTTCTTCTAATTCACGTCCTTGAATAGTTGTACCTTTATCCTGCGCGGCTGCGGGAAAATCTATAAGGCATATTAATAACAGGGTAATTGTTCTACAAAACCAAGGCATTCTGAGTGTCCTAACTGGAATAACAGAATCTCTTTCTACCATATCGAAGCCCATGCCTTCAAAGGCTCTTGGCGACTTCATCAGAAATGGCCATAGACGCTGTCAGACCTGGTGACTCTATGCCGAATAGATTAACGAGAGAGGAAACGCCATGAATAGAGGAACCCTGAATGATGAAATCAGCTGTTTTTGTGCCAGCCGCGTGAATCTTAGGACGAATGCCTGAGTAGGCTGGACTTAGTTCACGGTCTTCAATACCGGGCCAATACCGCTTAATGGCGGAATAGAAGTTAGTTACTCGGGCTGCATCGACATTATATTTAATTTCGTTAACCCATTCGATATCAGGACCAAAACGAGCTTGTCCGCCCAGGTCGCATGTATAATGTGTACCAAGACTGGCTTCGCCTGGTATTGGATAAATCATTCGTGAGAATGGAGCCTTGCCGTTCAGGGTAAAATAATTTCCCTTAGCGAAATATTGTGGCGGCACTAGTTTTGTTGGAAAGCCCTTGATTGACAGAGCTATTTTTTGTGCCCCTAACCCAGCTGCGTTAATGAGAGTTTTGCACCCAAGTTTCTGTTTGCCGCTCTTGCTTAAGACATTTAGTTTAATCCTTCCTTTTTCAATGCATCCACTGACGACAGAGTTCAAAAAAGCGAAAGTGGCTCCGCAGCTTTTGGCATCACTTTGTAAATTAAGCATGTAGGTGTGGGAATCAAAGACACCAGTGGAGGGTGATAAAAGGGCACTTTTACATAGTAGTTCAGGCTCCAAAGATAGGGCTTCAGCTTTGCTGATCTTGGTCATGTCATTAACACCATTAATCTGTGCTTCCTTGAGAATTCCATCAAGTGCATGTTCTTCCTTATCGCTACTGGCAACAATAAGTTTACCGCAACGCTTAAACTTAATGCCGCGTTCATTAAGATAATCATAGAGCAGAACGCGACCTGCAACGCAGAGGCGCGCCTTCAGGCTACCTGGCGGATAATATAGTCCAGCGTGAATGACCTCACTGTTGCGTGCACTGATACCGGTACCAATGGTATCCGCCTTTTCTAACACAAGCACCTCACGGCCTTTTAGAGCCATCTTTCGAGCCACCGCAAGGCCGACAGCCCCGGCTCCGATCACAATGCAGTCTACGTAATCACTCATTTAAGTGTCCTTAAACCTTATGCTGAGGGGTATGTGCTATGTTTGTTGCCTATCAAAGAGAGGCTATTCTGTATCATTTGGTATCCCAGTTTTTCTGCTCTCAATTTCTAGGGCAACGCCCATCAGGTATTGGCCGTAAGCACTTTCTGATTTATCACTAGCTATTTTTACAAATTGGTCGAAATCAATAAAATTCATACGCAAGGCTATTTCTTCAAGACAGGCAATTTTTAGACCCTGACGGTGTTCGACAGTTTGAACGAACTGACTAGCCTGCAACAGAGTGTCATGGGTGCCTGTATCAAGCCATGCAAATCCACGCCCCAATAGTTCTACGTTCAATGTATTATCATTCATGTATGTGCGTATGATGTCAGTTATTTCTAGCTCACCACGCTCTGAGGGCCTTACGCCCGAGGCAATTCTAGCAACTTTTTTGTCAAAAAAATAAAGTCCAGTAACCGCCCAGTTGGAGGTCGGTTTGATTGGTTTTTCAATCAGCTTGGTTGCTTTGCCGTTTTTGTCTATATCCACAACGCCGTAGGCTTGCGGATTAGCTACCCAGTAGGCAAAGATGCTAGCCCCTGAGCGGCGACCAGATACCTTTGCTAGTAAATCTATAAAACCGTGACCATAGAAAATATTATCACCTAAGATCAGTGTGCAATCATCGTCGCCAATAAAATTCTGGCCAATAATGAATGCTTCGGCCAGGCCATTCGGCTTTGCCTGTTCAGCATAATTAATAGTTATTCCAATGCTGCAGCCGTCACCGAGGAGGTCCTTGAATAGAGGAAGCATGATAGGAGTACTGATAATCAATATCTCACGAATACCTGCCAGCATCAGTACTGATAATGGGTAATAAATCATCGGCTTGTCATAGATTGTTAACAGCTGTTTATTCACAACCTGAGTCGCTGGATAAAGTCGTGTGCCTGAGCCGCCGGCAAGAATGATACCCTTCATTAAACTGTCCTTTTCGATGTTCCAAGGCCCATTCGTTCGCCACTGTAGCGCTCTCTCATAAGTGGCAGCCACCAAACCTGATTGGCAAGATACCATTGGACGGTTTGTATCAATCCTTCTTCAAATCCAACAGATGGCCTCCAGCCAAGCTGATCACGAATTTTGCTAGTGTCAATGGCATAGCGGTGATCATGACCTGGCCGGTCCCTGACGAAAGTGATCAGTTCTTCATGAGGGCCGTAGCCCTGTGCTTCGTCCATTAAAGAACAGATTGCCTTAACTACGTCAAGATTACTGCGTTCAGCATCGCCACCAATTAGATAGCTTTCGCCCAGCTTGCCATGGTCAAGAACCCTAAGTAAGGCAACTGCATGATCGTCCACATGCAGCCAGTCGCGCACGTTTTCACCTCTGCCATACACTGGTAGGGGACGTTTGTTTAGGGCACTAATGATCATTAATGGGATAAGTTTTTCCGGGAATTGATAGGGGCCGTAATTATTTGAGCAATTACTCAACACCACTGGCATCCCATAGGTATGGAACCAGGAAAGAGCAAGATGGTCTGACGCCGCTTTGCTCGCAGAATAGGGGGATCGTGGCGCATATGGTGTTTCTGGCGTGAAGGCTGGATCATACATACTAAGTGATCCGAAGACTTCATCTGTTGATACATGATGAAAGCGGAAGTTCTCTCTCTTCTCACCGTCAAGAGTGTTAAAATAGTTCAAAGCGGCTTCAAGTAAGTGGTAGGTACCTACTATATTGGTCTGGATGAATTTAGAAGGTCTGTCAATAGATCGATCTACATGGGATTCTGCTGCAAGATGCATGATTGCGTTAGGTTTATGTTTTGCCAACAGTTTGGCCATGGTTTTAGCGCTACAAATATCTGCTTTTTCGAACTGATAAAGTGGATTATGTGCGACATTAGCAATTGATTCCAGATTAGAAGCGTATGTCAGCTTATCTACATTAATGATCTCACGACCGGCTGCAATGGCCGTGCGAACCACGGCAGATCCTATAAATCCAGCACCCCCTGTTACCAATAATTTCATTCACAATATCCTTACCTAAAAATTAGCGATAGTTTATCCTTTATATGAAGTTTGGTCATAATAATTATGGCTTGAGCATTTGCCAGAGTTAACATGCAGGATTAAGGTTAAATGAGAATTTTAAGGTGATTCCCTAGATCATGATTACCAAACGCCCTCATGTGATTGTTACAGGAAACGAAAAAGGAGGCAGTGGCAAGTCGACCACGGCCATGCATTTGGTTGTTGGCCTGCTGCGCGATGGGTTAAGTGTCGCCAGCATCGACTTAGACTCTCACCAGGGAACCTTATCTAATTATTTGTACAATCGTCAGAAGTTCAACATAGACAAGAGAAAAAATCTTCCTATGCCGGAGATTCGTGTTGTGGAGCACTGTAAAGAGAACAACCGTGATGCAGCCGCAATTGAGGATGAACAACGCCTTTCTGACACAATAGCAGGGTTATCAGAGAGTAATGATGTAATTGTTATTGATACTCCTGGTGCTGATAGTATCTTGACTCGAATGGGTCATTCTTTTGCAGACACTCTAATTACTCCTTTGAATGACAGTTTAATTGACCTAGATGTACTCGCTCGTGTTGATCCTTCTAGCCTAAAAATTCAAAACCCGAGCTACTATTCTGAAATGGTTTGGCAGCAGAAAATGCGTCGTGCTAAGCGGGATGGTGGTTCTATAGACTGGATCGTTATGCGAAACCGTCTCAGTCATTTGGATGCAAAAAACAAGCGAGAGGTGGAGCGTTTGTTGGCGGACTTATCGGAGCGTATTGGTTTTCGGCAAGTCTCAGGTTTTGGGGAACGAGTTATTTATCGCGAACTTTTTCTTTCTGGTCTAACCATGATGGACAGCCTGGAAATGCTTGATAACACAAAACTTAGTTTATCACACATATCTGCACGTCAGGAAGTCCGTAGTTTGATAGATGCAATTGATTTGGCCTGAGATTACTCCCGTATTGGCAACTAACTCTGTTTTTTTAAACTTTATATTAGCTGGATCACATCAATTTTGATAAAAACTTTCCTATACAAATTCATTAGCACCGCCTCGTCCTCTAAAATTAATAAAAATCTGGGGTAGTTACTTTGTCTTACTTAATTTTGGGAATATTTTTATTGGCGGGGCTTGTGCTGATTTTACGCAGTTACGTTAGTGCTGATCCAAAAACCCTTCTAAGGTTTCTTAAGTGGTTTTCGCTTGGACTGATTATTGTAGGCGGAATATTTTTATTTTGGACGGGCCGTTTGACTTGGGCTTTTGCTAGCTTACCAGCATTATTGGTATGGCTTGCGAGATTTCGAATGGCAGCTTCCGCCTATAAGTATTTTTCACGTATGGCTGGGCGAGCTAATGGCACACAAGCTAAAAATGATTCCTTCAAGGAACAGATGGATTCTAGTGAGGCTCTGGAAATTCTGGGTCTTGAAGAAGGAGCTAGTCCAGAAGAGATAAAGAGAGCACATCATAAACTTATTGCTGGTCTGCATCCAGACCATGGTGGCTCAACCTACCTAGCCGCCAAGATCAATCGTGCCAAGGATGTCCTCCTTTCATAGATGATCAGAAGGTTGCGGCGGCTTCTTGGGTGTGGCACAAAGACTTCAAAATATGTCGTTTAAGCGATTCTTAGACGGTTAATTCAAGGATTTTATATGCATAAGCCAGTAACAAAGGCAGTTTTTCCAGTTGCGGGTATGGGGACGCGGTTCTTGCCTGTGACAAAAGCAATGCCCAAGGAAATGTTGCCAATCGTTGACAAACCATTAATTCAGTATGCCGTTGAGGAGGCTCGTGACGCTGGAATTGAGGAAATCATCTTTGTTACGGGCCGTGGTAAGACGGTTTTACTGGACCATTTTGACCACAGTTTTGAGCTAGAGAAATTATTGGAATTCCATGGTAATGATGAAGCTTTATCACAAATTCAAGACGTTCTGTCAAAGCCTGGACAAATATCTTCAACACGCCAGCAACAGCCGCTGGGACTAGGCCATGCTGTATGGTGTGCGCGTCATTTTATCGCCGACGAACCTTTTGCTGTACTTTTAGCCGATGATTTGATTATGGCTAAACCTGGTTGTCTGAAACAGATGATGAGCGTTTATAGCCAAACTGGAGGTAACATTGTTGCCAGTGAAGAAGTACCCACCGAACAAACTAACCGTTACGGTATTTTAGATGTTATTGAGGACGATGGTCTTCTAGCTAGAGCCAAGGGGCTGGTGGAAAAGCCAGAACCTAGTCAGGCCCCATCAAACCTTTGTATTATTGGGCGTTACATCTTACAGCCAGAAGTTTTTTACCATTTAAGCAAACAGGAACAAGGTGCGGGAGGGGAAATCCAATTAACCGATGCCTTAGCCAAAACCATCGACACTATTTCCTTTCATGGCCTCCGCTTTAAAGGACGCCGCTTTGATTGCGGCTCCAAACTAGGCTTCTTAGAAGCACAGATTGCCTTTGCTCTCGCTCGTGATGATTTAAGCGATGGTATCCGCCAGATCCTTAAAAAATACAAATAGGAAATTAATATGCGTGTTGCAATGATCGGCACCGGTTATGTGGGACTAGTTTCAGGGGCTTGTTTTTCTGAATTTGGTGTCGATGTTGTTTGCGTTGATAAGGACCAAGTCAAAATTGATAGATTAAACGATGGCATCATCCCCATTTTTGAGCCCGGGCTTGAAGATTTCTTCTCCAAGAATGTCAAGGCGGGCCGCCTGCAATTTACCACAGATATTAAGGCCGCCGTCAGTGGTGCCGATGCAGTTTTTATCTGTGTGGGCACACCTACAGACTCCGTTAGTGGTCATGCTGACCTGTCTTATGTTTATGCTGCAGCACGTGATATTGGTGAAGCTTTAGATGGTTATAGTGTCATTGTCATCAAATCGACTGTGCCTGTGGGGACCGGCGACAAAGTAGAAAGGGTCATTAAGAAATCCTGTGCGGATGCTGACTTTGATGTAGTATCTAATCCTGAATTTTTGCGCGAAGGCTCGGCGATTAATGATTTTATGCGCCCCGACCGTATTGTTATTGGTTCTGAGAGCCAGCGAGCGCAAGAAGTTATGAGAAATCTCTATCGCCCGCTGTTCCTTATCGAAACGCCTATCTTGTTTACACAGCGCCAAACTTCAGAACTGATTAAGTACGCAGCCAACACGTTTCTCGCCATGAAGATAACTTTCATTAATGAAATAGCTGATCTTTGTGAAAAGGTCGGGGCCGATGTTCAGGACGTTGCTAAAGGCATTGGTCTTGACGGTCGCATAGGCTCAAAATTTCTGCATGCTGGTCCGGGTTATGGTGGCTCTTGTTTTCCTAAAGATACTTTGGCCTTGGTCAATACTGCACGGGATGCCGGCTCACCTCTAAGAATTATAGAGACTGTTGTTGAGATTAATAACAAACGAAAAACTAGTATGGCAGACAGGGTTGTTGCCGCCTGTGATGGATCACTTAAAGATAAAACTATTGCTATCCTCGGGGTTACATTCAAACCCAATACAGATGATATGCGTGATTCTCCTAGCCTCGACATTTTGCCTGCTCTTCAAAAAGCTGGAGCTAGCATTCGTGCCTATGACCCAGAGGGCATGGAGGAGGCCCATGAAATGCTTGAGGATATTAAGTGGTGTGAAAATTCATATGAGGCTATGAAAGGTGCCGACGCGTTGGTTATTATTACAGAATGGAACGCCTTTCGAGGGCTCGACTTTGAGCGTGTCAAATCTTTACTAAGAAAACCTGTACTGGTTGATTTGCGCAATATTTACAACCCGGACGACATGGCAATTGCTGGCATAGACTATCACTGTCTTGGTCGCCCTACCGGTAGTGCTTATTAAGGTTTCTTAATGATGAATAAAAGAAAATTGGATCATACCATTTTGCGCGAGTATGACATTCGCGGCATTGTAGGTGAAAATTTAAATCCTGATGATGTTCGCTCCATTGGTCATGGTTTTGGGACGTTTGTTGTTCGTAATGGGGGCACCTCGGTGGCCGTCGGTTATGATGGTCGCCTGTCCTCGCCTGAACTTGAAGGCGCAGTGGTTGAAGGTTTGTGTGATGCAGGTTTGCATGCCTACCGTGTTGGTCTTGGGCCTAGTCCCATGCTTTATTACGCAACCCATGTTCTGAGAGCTGACGCTGGTCTGATGATTACTGGATCACACAATCCACCTGATTTTAACGGTATTAAAATGACATTAGGCGGCAATTCATTTTTTGGAGAAGATATCAAGGAACTTGGAAGGTTGGTTGCCGCTGGGGATTTTGAAAATGCAGTTGGTAGCAATGAGGTAAGCCCTGTCTTCGATAAATACATCTCCCGGCTTCAAAGAGACTACCAAGGCTCAAAAAAATTAAATGTTGCATGGGATAATGGAAATGGTGCGGCAGGTGAGGCATTAGTGGCTCTCGTTGCAGGACTGCCTGGACGTCATGTTTTGCTCAACGAAAAAATTGATGGCACCTTTCCAGCCCATCATCCTGATCCCACTGTGGAGGCCAATTTGGAACAACTCAAGGAAACTGTTGCTAATGAAGGTTGTGATCTGGGTTTTGCTTTTGATGGAGATGGAGATCGTCTAGGTCTAATTGATAGTCAGGGCAGGGTGCTGTGGGGCGATCAGATGATGGTGATACTAGCCAGAGAAGTTCTTTCTGATATGCCTGGAGCGACAATTATTGCCGATGTCAAAGCAAGTCAGGTTTTTTTTGATGAGATCAAACGTATGGGTGGTAAGGCCCTTATGTGGAAAACTGGGCATTCCTTGATAAAAGCGAAAATGCAGGAAACTAGATCACCATTAGCTGGCGAGATGAGTGCTCATATTTTTTTCAAGCATCGTTATTATGGATATGATGACGCTCTCTATGCAGCTATTAGATTGATGTCTATCATTGCATCATCAGATCAGACACTTGATGAGATGCTTGATGCAATGCCGCAAATGTTGAACACGCCAGAACTTCGATTTGACTGCCCAGAGGGACGCAAATTTCAAATTGTAGACGAAGTTGCTGCGCGTCTTAAGTTGATTAATGGCATCAAGGTCTTTGACATAGATGGGGTGCGCGTGCTGTCCAATCACGGCTGGTGGCTCCTTCGTGCATCAAACACTCAAGCCGTACTTGTTGCTCGTTGTGAGTCGTCAAACGAAGAAGGATTAAATTTCCTTAAAGACGCTCTCAGTCAACAACTGATAGCAAGTGGGCTCAATCCGCCTGAGTTTAATTAATTATTGGCGGCTAACTGTTGCAATGGCTGTTTCATTTTTAATTCCATGCAATTAATCTTGCGGCGTTTTAGGATACGGCAGGAGCCGTAGGCTTGGCGCTTGGTTAGGCCCAGAATACGTGCACGGTATATTGGCCTGCGCTTTATTTTCTCTAATGGAACAACGCGGATAAGGCCGTCGAGTAGATGTTCAGGGGCTTTTTCTACGGCTAGCTTGGCAATTTTATATGCAGGAGCTGTCGTTTTGTACGCACCAACTTGAACCCCCCAGGTCAAATGTCCCAAATCATGGTTGCGAGTCAATTTCAGCGCTTTATCATTTTTAAAATCATTGCCGTCTTTTGATGCGAGTTTGCGGTAACTCTTATCTAGAAGGGTTGACATGTGACCGTTGCGGATACTTGAAGTCCGACCACCAAAGACAACTCCGATTAATCTGTGTCCGTTACGTTCAACTGAGGCTACTAGATTAAATCCCGAAGCACGAATATAACCAGTCTTAATACCATCTGTACCCTTGTAGCTTTTCAGCAACTTATTGTGATTTCTATGGGTCGTGCCTTTGTAGGTAAACTCTTTAGTTGAGAAATAATGATAATACTGGGGGAAATCCTCAAGTAAACGTATAGCAAGTGTTGCCATATCTTTGGCTGTTGATAGCTGACCGCGATGGGGCAAGCCTGAAGCATTACGAAATGTAGAGCGGGTCATGCCAATTTCACGAGCCTTTGCGGTCATGGAAAGGGCAAAACTTCTCTCAGATTTACTCAAATTTTCAGCGACGGCCGTGGCCACGTCATTTGCAGACTTAGTGACGATTGCCAGTATAGCTTGCTCGAAAGTCATATTATCTTTTTTCGAAAGGCTAACTTTGGAGGATGGCTGTCGTACGGCACGGGTAGAAATTTCAAGATGTTGATTGAGCTTGATACGTTTATTTTCTAACGCATCAAAAACCATGTAAAGGGTCATCATCTTAGTTAGAGATGCAGGATAGTTCCTAGTGTTCTCATTAACTTTGTGGTGGACTTTGCCGGTTTCTGCCTCAATGACGTAGGATGCATATTTAGCCCGTACATCGTTTGGAGTGATCAAGACAATTGCCATTAATAACACGGCAAAAGTAACCAAGAAGTTCCAATTTATGCTTGCCAAAAATTTTTTCCAACCACTTTTGTGAAGAATCAAAATGTACGACTCAGCAAATACTACTCAGCAAACACTTAAGAATAAATAAAAATATATTCTCTGCTTGCATATCTCACAGGTTCTTAGAAGATATCTGAGATCAATTAAAATAGCTATTTATGGGGCTGGTTGTCTTTGAATCAGAAATTTCTATTGATCTGATTTGGATCGTGATACCGCAAGATGCGGTAGAATGTACATTGAGGGAGGGTGTGGGCTAGTGTTTACGCGCAAGTCGCATTCGTATGCACGCGAGAGCCACTCATCGGTCATGACATCTTGTGGTTTTCCCTGGCAAAGCTTTTTCCCTTGATAAAGGATGGCAATATTATCTGCGTACATAGATGTCAGGTTTAAGTCATGCATGATTGCTATAACCCCTCCACCAGAGTGTGCGTAGTCTTTGGCGATATTCATCACTTCTATTTGATGTGCTATATCAAGACTTGAAACAGGCTCATCAAGAAAAATCCAACGTGGTTTTACAGACTCTTGTGGTTTCCATACCTGAGCAAGCACTCTAGCTAGTTGCACGCGCTGTTGCTCACCTCCTGAAAGTTCTGAGTATTGACGTTGGGAAAAACCTAAAAGACCAACACAGCTTAGGGCATCAAATATGATTTTATTAGATTCAGCGCCTATGCCGTTGCAAAGGCCAATATTAACAACTTCTGAGACGGTAAAGGAAAATGCAAGAACTGATTTTTGGGGAAGTACGGCACGTATAGTTGCTAATTCCCAAGGTTGAAGAGTATCAATATTGTGACCATTTAACTCTATGTTCCCTTCGTATGGAATGTCGCCGCTCATGGCACGCATTAGTGTTGATTTCCCCGATCCATTTGGTCCAATAACAGCAGTTATCTCCCCCGGCAGAGCTCGAAATTCAACCCTGTCAAGAATTGTGGTGTTTGCGAGTGATACAGAAATTTGATCAACAAATAGCATCTTACCAAACACTCGCATTGCGCTTGCTTAGCAAAATCCATAGAAACACAGGGGCACCTAGAACTGCAGTTACAATCCCAATTGGAAGTTCAGATGGTGCCGTGATCACGCGACTTATCATATCGGAAAGGATCAAAATTATTGCACCTAAGAAACCAGAATTTAGTATTAATGTCCGGTGATCAGGACCTATCGTTTTCCGGAGCAAGTGAGGCACAACTATACCAATAAACCCAATACCACCTGATATTGCAACAGCTGCGCCAGTTGCTGCTGCGACTGTGCAGACAGCAATGTTTTTTAATCTTTGTGTGGAAATTCCAATGTGGGCTGCTGTCGCCTCACCCAAAGCAAGACCGTTTAAGCCTCGTCCCAAGGTTGAAGCTATGGCTATTGATATCAATATTAAAGGACCAGCTCCCATTACTTTTCCCCAGGTTGCGCTAGCTAAAGAACCTAGGCCCCAAAAAGTTAGATCCCGAAGTTGTTTGTCATCTGCAATGTAGATCAGCACGCCAGATATTGCTCCTGCAAATGCTCCAATTGCAATTCCAGCTAGAAGCATTGTAGCGACAGACGTTTGACCATTGTGAGTAGCTATCCGGTAGAGGACTATGGCTGAAACCCATCCACCCAAGAAGGCAGAGAGGATAATCAGATAATCACCAAAAAAATTATTAATAAAAACTGGAAGGAACCCACCCATAACAATGGCAATGATGGCCCCAACACCTGCACCCGCACTCACACCAACCAATCCCGGATCGGCAAGCGGATTTCTAAACAAACCTTGCATGACGGCCCCTGAAACCGCAAGAGCCGATCCAACGCAAATTCCCGTAATTAATCGTGGCAAGCGAATATCCAAGAATATTATATGCTCAAGATTGGTAAGCGACTGTCCCGTTGCCAGCTTTTGGAGAACTAACCACAATGAAACATCTACTGGTCCAATTGTAATGCTAAGCAGGCAAGCTAATAAAAGAGCGACAAGAAGGATCTTATGAGCACGACGTCCGCTGGTCACTCTGTCATCGACACCTGTGTTCTGGAAATAGCCGCTCAGAGAATCCATGATTTACTCAGGATATAAAGCTGTGTGCAGATCACCTACAGCTGATGCTGTTCGTGGTCCAAACCCTAATAAATATAGACCGTTCATCCTGATGACGGATTTTGTCTTTGCAGCCGGTGTTGTGGATATGGAGGGCTTAGCAAAGAGTTTTTCATTTGCGATGACGTGATCGCCACCACGATCCATCATCATTATTACATCAGGTGCTGCGACTGTTATAGATTCGTCACTGAGGGGCTTGTAGCCACTAAATTCAGAAATTGCATTAATGCCACCCGCCATTTTAATGATACTGTCTGCTGCAGTATTCTGTCCTGAGGCTAAAATTTTCCCACCTCTTGTACTCAAGATGAAGAGCACTTTCTTACGGACGCCGTTGTACAAGCGCGACTTTTCTTCCGCAGCTGTGAGTTCTGCATTTATTTTTTTACTGAGCCTTGCCGCCTGCGTCTGGACACCAAGTGCTTCACCAACTGCAACTACTTTTGCAATAATTCCTTCACGAGAAAAGGTGTCTGGTATAGTGATGAATGGGATCGATGCCTCATTAAGAAGATCAATTGTTTCCCTAGGCCCAGAACCCTCTTCTGCAATAATAAGCCCTGGCCCAATAGACAACACGCCTTCAGGAGAAAGAGCTCGCATATATCCCACGTCGGGTAATTCAGTCGCCTCAACAGGGTAAGAAGATGTACTATCCCGTGCCACAAGTCTGTTCTGCTCTCCCAATGCATACACAATTTCTGTCACTGATCCACCTATGGAGACGACCCGTTTAGAGTTGCTGCTATAAGAATCTGCATAAGCGTTATTCAACGTCAAGAGGGCAAGGCAGAATGCTAATTTAAGCATTGTAACTCTCAATGATACTCTCTCGCAGCGTTGTAGCATCTTTTTTTACCTTCTTCTTTGCTGAAAACTTATGCTGTAAAGTTGCAAATCATTATTATTATCAATATATGACATCTTTTCGTGAAAGACAATCATAGCCAAAAAAAAGTCTCTCGCCCTATTAAAAGAAACAAGGTTCCAAGTGTAATGACTGTCCGGATTATTCGATTAAATCCGGGGTTCGTTATTGAGAGGATTATGATTAATATTGGATTGCTTAGCTTAGCCCAGAAGGTGACTGGACTTTTTTTATAACAGCTAGAAATTTAATAATGATCACTTGGAGTTACACAAGCTTTCCGTCCGCCCGCGTATTGATAGGATGCGTGATCACTTTTTCAACATTCTGTGACATTCACAGCTAGACCGCCCTGACTAGTCTCCTTGTATTTAGTTAACATGTCGTGGCCAGTCTGGCGCATGGTTTCTATTGCACTGTCAAGGGGAACTATGTGAGTTCCATCACCTTTCAGAGCTAATGAAGCGGCATTAATGGCCTTAACTGCCCCAAATGCATTACGCTCAATGCATGGTACTTGAACAAGCCCCCCAATGGGGTCACAGGTCATACCGAGATGGTGTTCTAATGCAATTTCAGCAGCATTTTCCACTTGTTCATTAGTGCCCCCAAGAACTGCCGCTAGTCCTGCTGCGGCCATGGCAGAGGCAGATCCAACTTCTCCTTGGCAGCCAACTTCGGCTCCAGAAATAGAAGCATTGTACTTGATTAAACCACCAATAGCGCTTGCTACTAAAAGAAAATCATGAACCCCCTTTTTATCTGCACTGGGGCAAAAATCAAGGTAATAGCGAATGACAGCAGGAACTATTCCAGCTGCACCGTTTGTCGGTGCAGTAACTATTTTTCCACCAGCAGCATTTTCTTCATTTACAGCAAGAGCATACACGCTAATCCATTCCATGATCGTATGTGCAAATTTTTCATTACTTTGATCATTGATCAATTTTTCTGAAATGGTTTTTGCTCTACGCTGGACTTTTAAACCACCAGGAAGAACACCGTCCGTTTTCATACCTTTGTTAATGCAGTCATTCATCACAGTCCATAATTTGTCCAAACTGAGTTCAAGTGAATCTGAATTGCAAGAGATGAGTTCATTCGCGCGTTTCATTTCTAAGATGGATAACCCACTTTTCTGACCCATAGATAGCATTTCTGCTGCTTTCTTGAAGGGAAACGGGACATTGAAATTGTCAGTATCTTCTATCTGATTGCTCATAATCTCCAGTTCATCAGTATTGACTACAAAGCCCCCGCCAATGGAATAATAAATTTTTTCTACAAGAATGGTGTTGTCTTTTCCAAAGGCAATAAAACGCATAGCATTTGCATGGCCGGGTAAGTTTTCTTCATAGTCAAAAATAATATCGCTCAGTGGATCAAAACAAATTTTTTGGGTTTTGCTGATATTGATGCTTTTGTACTTTTGAGCTTTTTTAACCATTTGGGTTATGGAATTTGGATCCAGCGTCTCTGGGCTTTCACCCAATAGGCCTAATATGATTGCATTGTCTGATCCATGACCCTTTCCGGTAAAGGCGAGAGAACCGTGCAGTGATATTTGGATTTTTTCTACTTCACTGACGTTGTTGAGATTCCGTACATTTTTAATAAAACGTAATGCAGCAACCATTGGCCCTACTGTGTGAGAACTGGATGGCCCTATGCCGACTTTAAATACATCTAATACGCTAAGAAACAACTGTGAATATCTCCTGCCAGCAGGTCATAGCATCGTCTCTTTAGTAATTGCTCCAAGGTAGCTGATGTAAAAAATACATTATTTAAAGTATTAAAGACTTTCTGGTAGTGAGTATCTTCCAGAGGTTGGAGAATCTGAACTATCACAAAAGCGTCAATTTTCTAGATTTTGCAGTATTAGCTTTTTTATCTGATCAATCAAATCAATAATTAAAGAGGCTCAAGGCGCCCTCGCGAAAGTAAACCAATACAATAATATCTATTAGCTAGCAAGAAGGTCACTGCCCTTTTTAAGCCTGAAATTACAGAATAATGTTATTGGTTGTTTTCCAGCAATTCAGATATTCTTTGCGCTGCTGCCTCGCCAGCCAGTTTATGGCCAAGAGCTGTCCAGTGGCCGTCATGTGTAAAATGCGTCGGATCATAACCCGCCTTGATGAAGCTCTGAAATGGGTCAACGAAGGATATTTGCCGATTATTTAAGGCTTGCCCTATTTCCTTGCGCAACTTGGAATACAGAGGATCACCATTATACAACTCAAAACGGCCAGGTGCAATAACGACTAAGAACGGGACTTTATCAGGAAGCATCTTGGAAAATTTCTCAATTTCATCGACACTGGCTTTAACCGTCTTGTCAAAATCACCGCCGGACAATGGATTTCTGTATGTCTTAGCGTCCCTGATAATTCCTATGCGGTTTAGGATTTCTCGAATAACATCTACACGTTTAAGAGAGACAGCGATGAAATTATACGTTGCTAGATTTCGTGTTAAAAACATTTTAATTTTAAGTAAGCTTCCTCCGAACAGTAGTTTTTGGGGAGCCTTTTTGGTTTGGATCTCAGCTTGGCGTGCCCTTTCAGCGCAATCGTATTCGTGAATATCATTTTCAAGTATCAGCCCCATGACTACCACCTTTGGCATTTGCTGATTAGGCATGCGGTGGAGTAGGGCCTGGTAGCCGCATATATCTGTTCCAGGACTCGCAATGTTGAAAGTCTTTATTTCAAGTCTGTCTGAGATAATTGAAGAATAAATTTGATCTTCCTCAACACCCCAGCCAAAAGTCATAGAATCGCCCACTACCCATATGCGTCCATTTGCTTTGTCAACCTGTTCGTTGTTGCGTAAGCCGAAGTCATTAATCTTTATATTGACTCGAAAATCACCATTATTTTGAGAGAAATATCCATCAAACTTCGGCAATCCAGTCATAACATCGCCATGCCCTGGAACAGTGATAACCCGCATGAAACGTGTGCTATTGAAATCTTGCCAATTGGGCATAAGAACCCGCATAATCATTTCTGACATTAAAAGCAGCATGAGAATGCCAAAGGTAAAAGCGATCAACTGTCCCTTCCAAGAGGGTTTGAGAACTTCCTGACTCAACCTTTTTTCCTGCCAATAACGTCAAAAAGGGCGCCTTCGCGAGCAATGCTGCCAAGCCAAGACAATTGTGTGACGATCCGTTGGTAAGCATTGCCGGGCTCAGTTTCATCAAATAATCCCAGTGCTGTCTCACCAGCGCTTCCGAGGATTGAAGGTGAACAATTCAGATATTCAATATTGTTATCATCAAACCATCCCAGCACATCGTCAATGGAATGCCAGGTTTCGTGGGGATTGTAATACTGGTCCTTGATCCAGATATCCGCTTTGCGAGAATCATAAATGCGATTGCGTACAACAAAATCAATGTTTGCACCGAAAATCCCGATCACTTTGGATCGCAGCCAAGTCGGAATGCGAGCATAGGAATTATATAATCCGACCATAATGGTGCCACCAGGCTTTGCTTTCTTAACGATTTGGGAAAATGCTTTACGGGCATCAAAGGTGTGGTGTAATACACCATGTGATATAACTACGTCGAACGAGTTATCCTTAGTTGAAAGATCAAAAACATTCATCTGAGCAAAGCTGCTCCGCTTAAGTTTGTTGCGTGATTTGTGTTCAATAGCTAAGCGTAAGCTCCCCAAAGACATATCGATACCCAGGGTATGATTGTTGTTGAGCTGCAGAAAATGGGTCAGTTGTCCCGTACCGCAACCACATTCCAGAACAGTTTTGTTGAAGCCGATCGCATTTAGTAAATTTTCTGAAAATGGGTTTTTGTTGCCCTTGTTTACCAGTTCGCCAAATTCTTCCAAGCCTTCATAATTGGGGAAAGAGTTTTCCTCATAAAAAGAGCGAACACGTTTAGTTACATCCTCACCTTCGCCTTCATGAGACATATAAAGCGAGGGTATTTCCTCAATAAATTTATAGGTCTTGCCGCTGTTGACGCTTACGAGTGCATTATCAACTAGACGCAGATCATCTGCATCGCTTCCGCCTGGCTCCTTTAAGCAGGCAAGTATGCGATCCGAAAAAATAGGCACGAAACTAGTTGCATCCTCGCTCACTGCTCTTCCTTTTCAAGCACGCAATCACCCATCACCAGCATGTCCATTTCAGTTGCCATGAAACAACGATAAGCGTCCTCAGGTGAGCAGACGATGGGTTCATCGCGAACATTGAAACTGGTGTTCACCAGAAGCCCGCGGCCGGTCTTTTCCTTGAAAGCTTGAATTAGACGGTGGAAGCGAGGATTGGTCTCTGCATGCACAGTTTGAATGCGGGCCGAAAAATCCACATGGGTTACGGCGGGAATATCGCTGCGGATAACATTGAGTTTGTCCAAGCCTTCACGACCTCGGTCTTCTTCAGATAATTCGCAGAAATGCTTTTTAGCTACCGAGGCAACAAGCATCATGTATGGACTGTCGCCATCAAAATCAAAGTATTTGTCGACATCCTCGCGTAAAACTGCCGGAGCAAAGGGTCGGAATCCTTCCCTGTATTTAATCTTTAAATTAAGAAGTTTTTGCATTTTTGAAGAATGCGGGTCGCCAAGAATGGATCTGTTGCCAAGTGAACGCGGACCAAATTCCATTCGTCCCTGAAACCAGCCAACAACTTTTTCCGCTGCAAGCGCATTTGCGACCTTTGACATCATTCTCTTTTCGTCAGTAATTTCTTGATAACAGGCTGCTTGCCCGTCAAGCACTGCGCGGACCTGTTCAGTATTATAAGCCGGGCCAAGAAATGCACCTTGCATGGCATCAAAACCGTTAGGTACAGACAAATGATCTGTGTCCAGCTCAGCCATTTCATTAGCAACCGCCAGAGCTACGCCAAGAGCTGATCCGGCATCACCGGCAGCGGGTTGCACCCAGATCTTGTCAAAAGGACCTTCACGAAGAATCCGACCATTAGCGACACAATTCAACGCTACGCCGCCCGCCATACACAAATTTCTCTGGCCAGTTTCCGCGTGAAGGCTGTGAACTAACTTAAGAATAACCTCTTCTGTTACCACCTGTATCGAGCGCGCAAGATCCATATGTTTCTGGCTCAGTGGTTCCGCTGGATTGCGGGGCGGGCCATCAAACAACGCGTCAAAGCGGGCGTTAGTCATTGTTAAACCAGTACAGTAATTAAAAAACTTCATGTCCAGTTTGTAAGAACCATCATTTTTGATATCAATCAAGTTTTCAAGAATGAGATCAACATATTTAGGTTCACCATAAGGTGCCAGACCCATGACCTTGTATTCGCCTTCGTTAACCTTGAAGCCGAGATAGTATGTAAAAGCCGAGTAGAGCATACCAAGGGAGTGCGGGAATCTGATTTCCTTTTCCAGTGATAATTTTCGGCCCTTGCCGGTCCCAAAAGATGTCGTCGCCCATTCACCTACCCCGTCCATAACAAGAACAGCTGCTTCGTCAAATGGCGAGGGATAAAAGGCACTTGCAGCATGTGAGTGATGATGGAAGCCAAATAGCATCTTATCTTCGCTGAGGTTACCCCGGCCAAGGTCATTCAAACCATCCATAAGCAAGGATCTTTGGAGGATTTTTTCTTTAACCCATATGGGTATCGCCTTAACGAAAGATTTAAAACCCCGTGGTGCGAAAGCGATGTAGGTTTCCAGCAAGCGGTCAAACGTTAGCAGTGGCTTGTCATAAAAGGCAGCATAATCAACGTCACTTAGGCTAATTCCAGCTTCATCAAGACAATAAGCTACGGCTTCGGCAGGGAATTTACTATCGTTCTTTTCCCGCGAGAATCGCTCCTGCTGGGCTGCGGCGACAATCTTGCCATCGCGAACAAGTGCAGCTGCGCTATCATGATAAAAGGCTGAAAGTCCAAGAACGATCACAGATAGTATCCTTGCAGATTAGAAAATAGCATAAATGAAAGGCGCTATTGCTGTTGATTCCGCAACGATCAACAAGCCGCCAAGTGCAAGCAACCCAATAATTATAGGGGTCAGCCAGAATTTGCGATACACCTTCATGTATTTAAAGAGTTGGCTTAAAACATACAGCAAAACGGTTTAATTAAGTCCCACTTAGAAATTTAGAACATATCCGGAAGATTTTCAATTATGGCCTGCCGATTAACTGGTGTCCAGTACGAGGTCACATCGGATTTCATGCTTCTGTGCATTGAGTCTCTGCCGATAATACGCATTACTAGATTAACAGGAATAATAAAAATGAGAAAAAAAGATCCTAGGATCACATGATTGCTGACTACCGCAAGTCGGGTGGAAAAAGCAGCCCAAAGGCGGTTCAGGGGCATAAGAATGCCCGGTACAGCAAGTGCCATAACAAGAAAAGTTCCCGCCACCATCAACAACCAAATAATTAGGGCGTCAAAAACCCACCAGGCAACGCTAAATATCACGGTAAAAACCGTGGCAAAAGTTAGGCCGAAATTGCGGTCAGTTTGGCGAATCACTTCGGAAACTCCTTAATTTTTCTTTTTTATACACTTGAAACGTCATCATACAAGCACCATCGAAACGAACAACAGTAAATATGCACGCGTGATCGAGTATTTAAGGTTCGTAACCATTGGTTTTCAATAACATTTTAGCCGAACCACTTATGCTTTGCTCTACTCAAGTAATCATGTCAATCAGCAACCATGCTAAAATAGCATGCTTGGAAATTTACGTTAAAAAAGCACAGAACTACCCTTTGGTAGATGGTGTTCACCAGAAGCTAGAGGGACAAAATTAGAGTAAAAATAACAACCTTTTAAATTTATCAATAAAGACAAAAAAAAATTAAGTTAGTGGCGTCCCCAACGGGATTCGAACCCGTGTTGCCGGCGTGAAAGGCCAGTGTCCTAGGCCTCTAGACGATGGGGACCTTAGGTTTTTTTTGTTAGTATATGCAGTAGGCAATAAAATCAAGTATTTCAGATGTATTTTCCAAACTATTTTGTGGATCAATAGCAACCATGCACAAAAGTCATGAATTCCTACCCAAGTGGGGGTTTGATTGAAGAGGGTAAAGTTATAAGACTTAAACCTGTCAAAAAAATATATCCATATAAGGTATTAATACTTTCGGAAGGATGAGCTTAATGTTGCAGGGAAAAGTTCTGGTGGCTCAAGGTGGTGGGCCAACCGCGGTTATCAATCAGTCACTCGTT
>Ga0209631_10001503_pt1 | contig 29830 bp, 16 predicted proteins | sample COG_08_FD_184752 | JGI IMG/M metagenome (GOLD analysis project Ga0209631, IMG submission 184752) | Pelagic Microbial community sample from North Sea - COGITO 998_met_08 (SPAdes) (version 2) | ecosystem: Environmental > Aquatic > Marine > Neritic zone/Coastal water | place: Helgoland, sampling... | reverse complement strand
GCTTCCCTTGGGTTTGGGCAGGCCGAGAAGCGCGCGCACGAGCCTACTCATGTTGCGGCCGGCCTGGCGACGTCGACGAAGTTCCGAGAAAAGAACCGGGAGCTGAAGGGTGAAGGGGCCCCCCGCGTGGACTCGAACGTCCGAGTCGAGGCTGTCGAGGCGGCTCTCGGCACTCGTGTGGTACTGGAGAGAGCGCGAGCGCCTCTTTCGTGCGTCGAACCGCGCGCGGTCGCGTGTTCGCCGCTTAATGGAGCAGACGCCCGAGGTTTTTTTTTGGAGCTTCGTCGCGCCGGCTTTTTGGAGGGAAGCCGAATCTTCACGATCTGACGGCTTCGGGTCTTCAAATAGAACCACTTCTGTATGTGGATTCAGTCATGACGAGGCTAGACTTAAGTCTACTTTTATCTAATGCATTCCATCTTTCGTATGAGCAAACATGCATAAATGCGCTCAGCCCTGAAAATCGCACACGTTTCAACGAGATCGGCACCGATTCGATCGTCAGAGCACGCAGCGCCTGAGCAGAGCAGCATGTCAGCGCTCCGCCACTTCGCGCGCCGGTGCGCGTCCTCGCTGAACACCGCGCGAGGACTCGCGACGAAAGCCCCGCGCAAGAAGACCGGTTCCGGCAAGAAGACCGCGGCCAAGGCTGCCGCGTCGGCCCCCTCCCCCGGGGATGACGAGTCCGCGAATGATCACGCCGCCGGGACGGAGGACGTCGACGGCACGATCGGCGCCGAGGCCGACAAGGCCGCGCAGGCCGCGAAGGAGGCGGCCGATAGCTTCACGCGGTGGGCGAAGGGCGCGGGCGCCAAGCTCGGCGACGGCGCGGCCAAGGCGGCGGGCGGCGCCGCGTCCTTCTCCGAGACGGCCGACAAGCGCAGCGGCGGAATGATGACCAACATCATGAACGCGTTCAAGGAGGAGTACAGGCTGGCGATGATGGACCCGGGCGACGCCGCGATCGAGCGACGCAAGTCCCAGCCCGGGTACGTCGCGCCCGGGCCCGTGGATCCCTACGAGGGCACCACCGCCGTGGCGATCGCCAAGGAGAAAAAGTCGCGATTCAGATCGGCGTGGGAGAGCGTCAGCCAGAAGACGGGCCTCGGCGCGCACGTCACGTCCGTGTTCAGCAAGCTCGAGGGCTTGAAGCAGACCCCGGCGTACCGGAAGGGCGAGGAGATGCTGGAGGATGCGCGGGAGCGGTGGGAGACGAGCGACAACCCGATGGTGCACAAGATCCAGGATCTCACCGAGGGCGCCTTCTTCACCGAGACGGAGCAGGCTGAGGCGTACCGCGCGATCCAGCAGCGCATCCCGGACTTCAACGTCAACGACTTCATGGCGGAGGTCCGAAGGGACGTGCCGAAGGTGCTCGGCGCGTACCTCAAGGGTGACGTGAAGGCGCTCGAGGGGTGCGCGGTGAGCAAGGAGATGCTGGAGCGGATGGGCGGGCAGATGAAGCTGTGGCAGCACGAGGGTCAGTTCGTGGACCCGCGGATCTTACACCTGTCCGAGATGGAGTTGATGGAGGTGCGGACGATGGAGAACTCACCGATGATCGTGCTGCAGTTTTCGTGCCAGCAGATCAACTGCGTGCGGAACAAGGACGGGGAGATCGTGGAGGGCGCCGAGGACGACATCCAGAGCGTGCACTACCTCTGGGCCATGCAGCTCGATGACGTGGAGTACACGCACGAGGACGGGCGCAAGTACACCGCGCCCACGTGGCAGTTGCGGGAGATGGTGCTCCGCGGGATGATGGCCGTCGCGGCGTAGAGACTCTCGATCTTTAAGTCTTACTTGGTTCTTCTAAAAAGTATCGTCACCGTGTGAAGCCCGAGCTACTTGTAATCAATCGCCTCGTCGTCACATCCCTACATGTCACATTCCTATTTTCTTCATGAACGCGTGCCTCGCGGGCGACCCCGGCATTCCCGTACCCTTGGGCAGCCCGAGGTTATCCTCGAGGATCGTCAGGTGCAGCGAGATGTTGTCCGTCACCCCCAACAAACTCACCAACTGAACGTCGTCCGGCGCCGACAACGGAACGCCGAGGTACTTCAGCGCCTGCCTGTGCGGCGGCAGCGCACCTTTCGTGTTGTCCGCGATGGCCTCCTTCAGCTTACCGAGCGTCACGTTCGCGGGGACCACCAGCGGCGCCTTCGCCACGAACGTCCCTTCCTCCTTCCAAACCTCAACCTCCAACCGAAGCTCGGTGGTTTCGCCGTGCGCCTCGTCTTTAGTCCCCCGCCGTCTCCCCCCCTTGAACACCGGCGGCGGCGGAAGCATCTGCCCCAGCGCCGGGTTCACGTTCGACGGGCCGAGGGACGCCCCCGCGACAGCCGCGAACCCACCCATGAAGTGTTTATCGAACACGTTCGCGTCGACGGGCCCGAGATCAACGGGCCTCTTTCGCTTCTGACCGCCGCTACCGCCGCTGCCGCTACCCGTGATGTGCCCCGAGTGCGTCCCGCCGCCGTTGCTCAGCTGCGGGAGAAGCCCGCCGAGGTCGGCGGGAAGGCCGCCGGAGAGCGAGTGGATGGACATGCCCGGCACGACCACAGGCGAGAGACCGGAGATGCCGGCGCCGCCGCTCATCGCGGGCATGACCGCGTGGCTGAGCCCGCCGAGGTTTCCGAGCAAGGATCCCTCTCCGAGAACCCCGTTGAGAGCCGCGATGTGCGCGTCGTCGTCGTCCATCGCGTTCTGCGCCTTGCACCACCTGCTCGCGTGCATCGCCATGCCCTTCTCGTTGAACGGACCGGCTCCGCACGCGGTGCACACGTACGTCTTGGGCGCGGCTCTGGTCGGATCGCCGCCGCCCCCGGCTCCGCCGGCGCCATCCTTGGGCGCGGGCACGTGCCCCGTGATCCTCGCGTGCATGTCCCGCGTCGATCGCTCCGGATCCGCGATGGGCGTCGGCACGATGTTTGGGTCCGCGGTGGGCTTACCCGCGGCGAAGGTGCACCATCGGCTGATGTGCATGCGCATGCCCTTGGTGTTGAAAGGGCCGTTGTCGCACGCGGAGCAGTACAAGATCTTCTCCCCCGCCGCCTTCTCCTCCTCGTCGGCGATTTCTTTGGACTCGTACGCGCCGAGGCACGCGAGGCCGACGCGCGCGGGTGCCACCTTGACGAACGCGGGATCCCCCGAGCAGCACGCGTTCACGGTGTTGCTGGGCTGACGCACGGACGTCCAGTCCTTCAGGCCTTTCTCCTGGGTCCTCTCCACGATCTCCGAGAGCAGCAAGCCCTGCGGTCCAGCCTCCTTGAGCACCTGGAAGCATATCCACTTGATCGTCCCCACGCCGATGCGCTTCTCCACCACCTCCAGGGTCTCGATCGGTTCGGAACCGTGTGGGTTTGAAGGGGGCTCCCGCGCGGATGGACCCGCTGGAGCGTCCCATCCGGGTTCTGGCGGTGACATCCAGGTGACCCGCCCTTGCGTCAGGTCCACCTCCGTCATCCCCGACGCGCCCCCGTCCGTGCCTTTCGCGCCCTCGTCCCACTGGACGGTGTACGTCTTCTTCTTCGCGTCGTAGTCGAACACCAGGCCGGTGAAGGACTTGTCCAGCGCGGGCCAGTACAGTTTCAGGCGCCAGCCCTTCGCCTTGGTCGGATCGGGCGCGGGATGCCCGTCCGCGCCGGCGTCCTGCTTCGGGTTCGGGCCCGCGTCGCCTGCGTGCGGATGGGGTCGAAGTGGGTTTGGTGAGCGAGTGGTGCGAACGGCCGGGGCGGATCGGGGCGACGGCACGAGAAGCGCCGGACCCGATGGGGCTCGGTGGTGGGATCGCGCAGAAGCTACAGACGACGGATTATGAGAGCCGCGGACTGGCCGCGGGGGGATGCGGGCGCGGTTCCGGGGCGCGCGGGGGTGGGTTCGGGGTACGCGCGCACCTCCGTCGCGGTTGGTCGGGGCGGTCATCTCGCGTGACCCAAACTGTCGCTCGTTTCGCCTGGATGGGTAGGGATGAGGCGCGTGGGTCAGCACGTCGGTCGGGAGCTCTCGGAGAACTTTCGGGCCGCACCTCAAGCACAGCTGTGTCGAGCGATGAAAGGGCGCGCGGGTCGGTGCGCACCTCACGCGGTCGCGCGGGGTCTCGAAACGCGGCGCGGATGTCCGGTGTGGCGATAAAACCGTGGGCGAGTCGGTTCTTCGCGCTACGTACGGGCGTGGCGTCTCCACCTCCGTGTGCGCTGTGTCCGCGCCGATCCTCCGACCATTTGGCTTTTTTTCCCGAATGCCGACCCAAGGAATTTGCAGGGATTGACGGACTCTCGAAGTTGTTCAGATACGTATGGGAAGCAGTCTGCATATTCTGAAAAATTGGCGTGAAAAACAGAATATCACAACTATTTGCCGCGAAAAAGATAAGATCGACACGGCAAACAGTGTCAGACGTCTGGAAGTTCTCAACACCCCCACACCGCGGTGTTTTTGGTCGCTGTATCATAAGTCACTTCGAGGTTTGAACGCTGCTGCTCCCCGTCGCACACTCAGAGAACGGTCGCGGGGACGTGCACGTCGCAATGACGAACGAGAAGTGGCAGCGCGGTGTCGGGACGGGCATCGGGCTCAGCAACCACGTCAACACCTACAGGTGCGCCCGGAACCCGCCTGGACCCGCACCCTCGGACCACGACGCTTTTGGAATTGGAAATCGCACCCCAACAAATCGCCCTTTCCCCGTCCGTGCCTGACATTCGTTCCTCCCATCGCCCGAACCCACTGACGACAGGCAGGGCGTGATCATCGACAACTGGATCGAGGACGACGTCGCCATCCGCACGGTGGGCAAGAACCTCCTATCGAACGAGTCCGTCCCGTTCCACGGATCGAGCACCAGCCGAGACGCCTTCTCGCCCGACAGGTACGCCGGGGTACCACCGCCGCGGCGCATGGACGTGGAACCCAGGACCATCCTGGAGCTCCGCCATAAGTTCCCGCACGGATCGACGCGCGAGCAGCAGGACGCGTTCTACGACGCCACGACGCAAGGCCTCGCCTTCGCGCCACCGGCGGGGGACAAGCCCAAGGTGGATGCGTCCCTCTGGAGCGGCTCCAACAAGACCGACGCGGCGGCGCCGGTGACCGGCGGCAGGACGTCGCTGGCGCAACGGAAAAAGGCGCAGGCGGCGGCGGAGATGGCGGGGTTCGACCCGTACGTCACGTCGACGAAGAGCTCGATGGAGACTGGGCTCACCGGCGGCGGCGCGTACGAGAAGAGGAGCGCCGACGTGCCGGCGCCGAGCAAGGGCTCATGGGGAAACGATCTCGGCGACGACGCCGGCGCGCAGCGCGCGACGATCGGGCGCAAGGGAAAAGGCGCGTTCTGCTCCGAGTTCGACGCGCGGGCGAGCCGGCGCGCGGTCGGCCTGCGGGGTGCGATCGCCATCAAGGACGGGCCGTGGGCCGGGAAGTGAGACGTTTAGCCGCGAGTGTAACGTTTAATTTTAACACGGTCGATCCGCCTCCGCCTCCGTCTAATCACGCGAGCTTGGGGAAGAGCGAGCCGCTGTTTTGCACCCACGCCTTGTACTCGGCGTCGTCACCGTACCGACCTAACTGTTTCTCGTCCTGCTTCACGCACTGGCTCGTCATCAGCTTCACGATGAACCCAACGCCGACGATCGCGGGTACCAACGTGATCAAACCAGATGCCAACATCCCGGGCACGCCCGCGACGAACGCGCCGACCCAGAACATGACCTCGCCGAGGTAGTTGGCGTGCCTGCACCTGGCCCACACCCCGACGTCGCACCATCGCGACGTACCGGCCTCGCTGCGTTTGTAATCGCTCTTCTGCTGATCCGCGACCGCCTCGAGGACGGCGCCCAGCCATTGAACGACGAGCCCGACGACGACGACGACGTTCTGCGACGCGGGCAGCACGTTGGCGGTCTGTACGTGCCAGAGCATGGGCGAGCACATGAACGCGTAGAGCAGCGCGCATGTTAGGATGACCATGAGCCGCGCGGGCGGGGGCATGGGCTTAGCCTCCGGCGCGTTCTTCGCGCGTTGCCCCCACTCCGTCCACGTCACGCTCCGCCAGTAGAGGAAAGCGCCGAGTCGAACGCCGTAGAAGACGGCGCCGAGGAGATGCGCGAGGCACAGGTTGGATATCCAAACCCCGGACGCGGACGCCGCCGCGAGGAGACCGATGCCCTGCGCGGCGACGCTCAGGCCGTACCCGACGCTGAACACGTACACCGGGTTCACGAGCCCGAGCATGCACGGCACGATGGCGAGCGCCCACAGGAACGGGAACGAGTACGCCGTTCCGAGGACGGTGGCGAGGCTCGGGATCGCCATCGCAGCCTTGGCGGCGGGCGCGGCTTTCACGGCTTTCGCGGCTTTCGCGGCGATGTCGCCGAGCGCGGGGTTGACGGACGCGGCGCGGACCACGACGGCGCGGTGGGCGCGTCGAGGCTTGGACGTGTCGAAGGCGCGATTGCGAAGCGCTCCGATGAGTCCCGCGGGTCGTTTGGGCGAGGCGACGCGCGCGCGACCCGCGTGCTTCCTCTGCGCGACGGAGGATGAGACGGGGGCGAGCGTGACGCGTGTAGTCGCGAGCATCGTCGTCGGCCAGGCGCGATGCGCGCGTGAGGATGCGAGACGCGAGGTGGACGCGTCGTCATCCCCCAAAGTGCCCACAACCGGATCGGCCCATCCGAGCGTAGCCACAACCAAAAAATGGGCCTTTTCGCGCCTAAAATGAGCTTCTCGCCGCGCGACGCCGGCTCGCGGCGCAGAGCCCTCGGCGCGATCGGCGGGACTGATATCGTCCAGATCGCATCGAACCAGCGCATCGCGCCTGGATTCGGATCGACCGGAGGCGCGGTACGCCGGGAGACGTGTGGTGCTGCGTCTCGGTGTGGCACATCCTAACAACCCCGTTTTTTCGGCCCAGGTGTGCCAAGGAAGGACGATGACGGCCATGACGGGTGAGGCGACGGCCGCGGCGGAGCGCGAGTTCAACGCGAGGATGCGCGAGACCGCACGCCGCGTCATCGGCGGCAAGCCGATCGAACGCCGCACGCGCGATTCCCCGCCGGGCGTCGGCCGCGGGGGCGAACGCAGGCACTCGCTCCGCATCAAGGCGCTCCCGACCCCGACCTACACCGAGCGCGCGCGAACCACCCAGCCGGCGACCACGGGATCCCGCGGTCCCGTCTCGGCGACCACGGGATCCGGCCCGTGCGACGCCGACAACACCTCCGCGGGCGCCGCGCGGGTCTCCGCCGCGAACGACGACACGCGACGACACAGCGTCTCCAACTGGTCCTGGGAGGACAGCGACGCGTCCAACGAATCATTCGGCGTCGGAGAGAGCGATCGGCGAACGTCATCGATTTCAGATCCGAGCATCATCCCGGGCACGAAGAGCCGGCGCGCCTCCAATGACCCCGCGGGCCCGTCCTTCGTCAAGGTCATGGCGCCCACGCACATCAGCGGCCACTACTACGCGGACGCGCCACTCGGCCTAGCGGACTGGCTCCCGAACGAGACCGCCACGCTCGTGCTGACCTGCGACGGAGAGGAGTGGAAAACTGTCTGGCTCGTCGACGGATCCCTTCACGGTGAAGATGGCGACAACTCGCGACCACGCGCGGGGCTGTCCGGCGGATGGCGCGGGTTCGCCGTGGACCAGAGGCTCGCGGTCGGGGACGTCTGCGTGTTCACGGTGGAGCGCGGCGCTCGCGTGTCCGTGAACATCCACAGGGCGACGAACAAGTCATCGGGGAAGGCGCTCGAGACCGCCTTCGCCGACGCGGGCGCGAGGACCGACGCGTTCGTTCGGTTCGCGACGGGACACGAAGGGGGAGCGAACGCGCGGCATCGAGGTGGTGTGAACGAAGGACACGTGTCGCCGAAATCCTCCGTCCCGCGGTGCGGTGGCACATGCAGGTCCCTCCACGTGTACAGTCGCAGGCGCCAGGGGAAATACGACGCGGCGGCGGCGGCGGCGGCGAGGCGGAGAACCGGCGCGAGCGCGACGGAGTGCGCCAAGATCGCGAGGGAGGAACTGGACGGCGTCGTGGGCACGCACGCGGCTGGGGGAGCGCGTCACTCACCGCGGCTGATCCACGCGGCGCACGACGCCGGGTCACCGTCGCGGTGGGTCCGCGCCGGGATGGTGTCGTCGCCGCCGCCCCCCGCGGGCCAGCTCCCGTTCGCGTCGCCCAAGGCTCGTACGCCGAAGAAAAACGCGCGACGACGCCCGGAGTCCTCGCAGATATCGGCGTCGCCGTCCGACCCGGCGGCGCCGCTGGGTTCACCAGGCGGTGCCGTCACGCCAGCGCCGCCGGGGACGACGGAGCGCGAGGCGGCGGCGGCGGCAGCGGCGGTGGCGCCGTTGAAGGGCGGGGTCGTTCCCGCGGGCCGGAGGACCAGACGGCAGAGCTTCGGCGGGGCCCAAGCCGTCGATCCTGGTGTTCACGGCACGAAGCCGCACCTGGGCGACACCCAGGGCACCTGGGCGACACCCGCGGACCCGAGGGACGGCGGTGTTCTTCCGAGGGACGCGGGTGGTGAGTTGGCGAAACTTCCGCCGCGGCGCAGTCTCCGCCTCGGGGAGGAGGATACCCCGGCGGTGAGAACCGGGTTATGGGTCGGTCGCGCGGACGTTCCGCCGCCGGCACCCAAGGCGATCAGGTCGAGGCCGCCGCGTCGATGCGCGCCGGTTCGTATTCCAGACAAGGTCGCCGGGGGATCGGAGAGGGCGGGGGGCGGCGAAGGGACGCCGCTGTCGCAGGTTTTCAGAAGCACGAAACGCGCCCGGAAGACGCCGATGTTTGTCACGCCCGTCTGAGGCTCGATTTCTTCGTGGGGAGGAGGGGTCATCATAGTCACGCGGCATCCGCGATAAGACCACACACGTGAGTGTCACCAACAATACAATCTTTGTTAATAAGAGAGGCCTAAGGCTAATACGTAAAGAATGAGGTAATATCCTCCGCAGACAGTTGACGTCAAGGACCGGTGCCCTTGACCACGAACGGTTCGACCGCGGCTCGCGCAAACTCCGGAAGCACGGACGAAGCCACGTGAATGTCGGAGTTGTAGTACCTGAGCGGCGGGAGCTTCGTGCCGGCTGCGGTGTGAACGAGGAATGGTCAGTCGAGACGCTTCATCGCGGCGGAAAACGGAGAAAGCTCGGGCGGAAACAAAGTCGCGACACGCTCCACCCTCGGACTTATAATTGGAGCTCATCAGAGAAAGTCAGAAATTCTCAAACTTTCTTTACTTTAAGTTCGTCACTGGGCGACGGATCGGGTGATGCGACGTGCCATGCGGGCGGGAGGGGCGCGCGTTTGCGAGGGGGGAACGGAACGGAAAACGCGAGAGTCGCTTTGATACCCCGAAGAGTCGTGACAAACCGAGAGCGTCGTCGAACACCGTGGAGGGTTTAGAGTTGGGGTTTAGGGTTACACGCGTCAAGGGTGACTTACCGGGAGCGACCGGGGGTGGCCGGGCGGGCTTCGAGAAGTCCACAGTCTTCCCGTCCGCGTCTGGCTTGGAGCACATGACGAACCCGATCTGCCCGCTCGGGTACGTCGGTATGGAGCAATACCCGTACTGCACCGACCCTCCGACGAAGATACCCTTGCACATCTCCAGCACATCCTTGATGAGCTCGGCGTGGAGCCAGATGCACTCACCTTGCGTGCACAGGACGCCGCCGGGCTTGAGCGCCCGGTAGATCTTCTCGAAGAACGGCTTCTCGAAGAGCACCGACGCCGGTCCGACGGGATCGGAAGAATCCACGATGATGGCGTCGTAGGACCCCTCCTCCGCGTCGCCGACGAACTTGATGCCGTCGCACACGTTGACGTTGACGCGCGGGTCGTCGAACCCGCATGACATGCCGGGGAAGAACTTCTTCGAGACGTCGATGACCATGCCGTCGATCTCGGCGATGTCGAGGCGCTCCACGGTGGGATGCCTGACAATCTCCCGAAGGACGCCGCCGTCGCCGCCGCCGACGACGAGGACCTTCTTCGGCGCGTCGTGGATGGAGCACAGGGGAAGGTGCGCGATCATCTCCTGGTAGGAGAACTCGTCGCGTTCGGTGCACTGGATGACGCCGTCGAGGATGAGAACCTTGCCGTAGGTTTGCGACTGAAACACCATGACGTCCTGGAAATCGGACTTGCCCTTGAAGAGCACCTCGGTCATCTTGAGGCTCATGGCCTGGCCGGGCCACATCTCGTCGGATATCTCGCTGAACCAGCCGTGCATGGTACCGTCGACGCACTTGTCGTTGGTGGTTTGCTCTGTCGCGCGATTGGAAAGCGGGTGCGGCGCGGGCGGTCAGGCAATCATTCGGGGCGGCGGAGCTCACGAAACCGCGTGGCGTGGGGCGCCGGTGGGGAAAATGGTCGCGGCCGAGATGGCGCGGGCGCGGCGCGAGCGACGCGGGGTTGGGACGCACCGGCGGCGATCATGTTCTCTCGCTGCGACATGGCGTGCGTCGGTGCTAACGGCCGACAGTGCCTTTCGTTCTGTGGTGGCGCAACCCTGAGGCAAGAGGTCAAGGCGGCGGTGGTTGCCAAAAAGCGCGTGAGGAGAGAACCATGCTGTGTCTCTCGTGATTTCCAGACTGCCAGAGAAAATTCAAGGCCTCTCGTCTTGAACGTCCACTGTTGAACGCGCGCGCCCCACACGCGACTGAGGCCTTTCCCTTTCCATCGAACCGCGTCGGTACCGGCGCTCGGGCGACACGATGGCCTCGCGCACGTTCTCCACGTCCAAGAGCTACGGCAAACCACGGCCGAGCCGCGGCCGCGGGCTGGCGATCCTCGGCGGGATCATGGCTGTGATCCTGGTGATGGCGCTGTCCCTCACCACGGGCTGGCCGGTGGGCCCGCGGACCAAGCGCCGCATGGACGAGGCGATGCAGGACGCGTACCAATGGGAGGAGGCGCACTTTCACATCGGGGGCGCGTTGCACCGGCCCCACCCGCTGTCCAGGCGCCCACTTCGACCCGACGAGCGCGATCAGGTACGACGACGACGACACGCGCCAATAATATTCCAAACAGACGACGTGAATCTGCATCTTCAGATCGAGCAGCGTTGAAGCAAGCCTGACTCCTCCTCCCCTCCTTCTCCCACCCAACACAGTTCTCCAAACGCGGCGAGGGCCTGGTGCTCCTCCCCGGCGACGACGACGCGCGCAGCGACGGCGAGGACCACTGGATGACCTCCGTGCTCGACGCCGTCGACGAAGCCGGACTGAAGGGCCCGAGCCGATGCCTCGACCTGCACGTGGGCACCGTGCGGCCGGGCGGCGCGCGAGGTAACCACCGGCACAAGACCCGCGACGAGTCGCTCATCGTCTGGGGCGCGTCCGGGCGCATCCGGGTGGAGCGGCCCGGCATGGGGTACCACGATTACGTCGTGGACAGGGACGACGTGGTGGTGTTGGCGGCGCCCGCGGGTAGCGCGCACGCGATTAAGGCGGACGACGGGGAAGGTAACGTGATGATGCTCGCGGCGTGCTCGGACGCGCCCCCGACGGACGGGCCGGACCCGAACACGGACTACAGGGTGTGGAGTGACTGGTGATCTCGTTCCTGATTATTCATAGCTAGAGTCTACGCACGTAAGACACGTCACACCGGTAACTTCGCTCCTTGTACAAGTAGAGCGCGGCAAGTAGATGCCGAGTCGGACGTGATCGGCAGATCGGCTGAGCTGCTGAGTGATCCAAACGGCGGTTCGGGGTTGGCCCACCTCAGCTCACTCTCGTCCGCGCGAAGCCATGGAGCCGACGCACAGACGGGACGTCGGGCTCGTGAGCGGCCTGCTCACGGTCGCGCAGGCCCTCAAGAAGCACGCCAACGATGGATTCACCACCAACCGTGCGTCCCATGCGCCCCGCGCCCCGCCTTCTTCGATCCGTCCGATGATCGACCCGTCAACCCAGTCAACAACCCTAAAACCCAACCGTCGCCTCGACGCCTCGCCCGCCTTCCCCGACCACTGACCCATCGTGTGATCCCGTTTCGCCGTCCACAGTGCGCGTGGTGAGTCAGGACAGGATGTACCTCGCCTTCCTCGCGGTGTCGTGCGTCGGCTTCTCGTCCCTCGCGGCGCGCGAGTTCATCGCGCTCGGCACGAAGGATCGTATGTCCGCGGTGAGCGCCATCAAGGAGTCGCTCACCATGCTCGACCTGCACAAGGCGGAGGGACCCAAGACGGACGCATCGTCCGTCTCGGAGACCTCCACCAAGTCCGGCAAAGGCCGCGGTAAGGGCCGCGGTAAGGGCCGCGGCAAGGCGGGCGGCAAGGTGGGCGCTGACTTTTGGCGAGAGCTCGAGTACCTGGTCAAGGTCGCGATGCCCACGCCGTACTGCCAGATGTCCCAGCTCCTCGCCGCGCAGTTCACGCTGCTGGTCATGCGCACGCTGCTCACGGTGCGCGCGAACAAGGTGAACACCTTCTACCTGACAAAGGCGATCAGCACCGCGTCTTGGAAGTTTTGGGTCCGCTGGTTTTTCAACTTTGGCGGCTGGATGGGCAGCGCGGTGGTGGTCAACAGCGGTTTGCGATACACCGAGACGTTGATCCAGATCGAGTTACGGAACGCGTTGACGAGGCACGCGCACAAGAAGTACATGACCGCGAACAACTTTTACCGCACCGCCGTGCTGAGAGAGGGCGGTTTGGACAACGTCGATCAGCGGATCGTCGCCGACATCGACGCGTTTTCCAGGGAAGCCGCCTTTCTTTACGGCCACTCGTTCAAGCCCATCCTGGAGTTCACCCTGTCCCTGACGGAGGCTGCGAAGGAGCTCGGGTACTCCCGCCCGCTGGCGCTGTTCGGGGCGCAGATTTTCATCACGACGGTGCTGCGCCAGATGGCGCCCAGCCTCGGGAAGATGGTGGCGCGGGAACAGGCGCTGGAGGGCGGGTTCCGGCACACGCACGCGCGTCTCATCGCTCACGCCGAGGAGGTGGCGCTGCTCGGCGGCGCGACACGCGAGATTGGCATCCTGGACGACGGTTTGAAGAACCTGGTGGTGACGCAGCGCTGGCACGCGCTGCAGCGCATCCGAAAGAGCGTCGCCGACAACGTGAGCAAGTTTCAGGGGCTCCTCGTGGGCTCCATCTTTGTCCACGTGCCGTTCATGCTCAAGTCCACGTCGGAGGGCGAGCGCATCTCGCTCTTCCGCGCCACCGAGGAGCTCATGCTCCGGTGCGGCAGCGCCTTCACCGAGGTGCTCCTGTTGGGCCGTAACCTCGACGAACTCGCGGGGTACACGTATCGCCTCGGCCAACTCTTTCACACCATGGACAAGTCCATCGAGGACGCCGACGCCAAGGCGAAGACGGAGGAGTCCGCCGGGGAGGTTGACCTGTTCACCGGGCCCAAGGATGCGATTTCGTTCGACGCCGTCACGGTTGGCGCGCCCGAGGTAGCCGGCTACAGGCTTTTGGTCAAGAACGTGTCCCTCACGGTGGGACCCGGCGAGCACCTCTTGATCACGGGGCCCAACGGAGCGGGGAAGACTTCGCTGCTCCGCGTGCTCGCGGGGCTCTGGGAGCCCATCGAAGGGCACGTGTCCACCCCGAAGGCCAAGGACTACGACGGCGGCAAGGTGATGATGTGGCTCCCCCAGCGCCCGTACCTGCTCCAGGGATCGCTCCGAGATCAGGTGGTCTACCCCGAGATCGCGCTCGCCGAGCGTCAACGGCGGGGAAAGTCATCCAAGCGCGTCGACGCCAACGCCGTCGCCGACGAGGACGAGCGCGTGAAGCGTTGCTTACGACAGGCGGGCCTCGGGAAGTTCGTGGACGGGGGCGTCCCTGGGGTCAGCCTCGACACGAGGCACCTCGAGTGGAACGACGTGCTGTCCGGGGGGGAGCGGCAACGAATCGGTTTCGCGAGGCTGTTTTACCACTCGCCGCCGTTCGCCATCCTCGACGAGGCGACGAGCGCGATCAACCCGGACGAGGAGGGACAGCTGTACGAGCGCGTGATCGAGCAAGGTACCACGGTGGTGTCCATCGCGCACAGGCTCGAGCTGAGGAAGTTTCACCGCAAGGAGCTCAAGCTCGCGGGGGACGGATTGGGCGGGTGGGAGCTTCACAAGAACGAATCCAAGCCGGGCTCCAAGGGTGGCGCGGACGAGAGCAAATGGAAGCTGATTGAGAAGAAGTAGTGTATGAAACGTGCGTATGATCGAAATTGATTGTCAAAGGTCTTTCTGTCCAATGTGTCTCAGTGCATCGCGATGAGCAGCAGCGCGGCGATTGGCACGGCGGCTACGAGCGCGATTGACCCCGTGGTCATCTTGTTCAACTCCTCCTCCTCCTCTTCGCTCACCTCGATCTGCTTCCACTGCTTCTCCTTCGTGAGCGCGATGAGGAACGGATCGTACTTGTCCTTGATGCCGTCGTAGTCGAACTGGTCCGCCTTCATCTTCTTCGCCGCGGTGGTCATGCCCCAGATGAGCTGATCCGCCTGCTTCGATATTCGACCGTATTGGTTCCCGATGCACCGCTTGTACATATCGAGCGCCTCGTCCCGCCTCTGCGCGTTGTCCAGCAGCATCCCGTACGTGAACGTGAGCTCACCGCCCAATTCCGACCGCGGGTTTATCTTCTCCACGAGCACGATGTCCTCGAGCGCCTCGATGCCCTCCTCGAACCTTCCTTGACTCAGCGAAACCTTGGCGCCCTTCAGAGCCACGTACCACCTGCTCTTGGTCCCCTCGTCCACGTCCATGCCTTGCTCTTGCCGCCACTTGCCGAGCTTCGCCTGCACGCGCGCGCGACGCTCCGCGATCTGTTCCGGCGACTCCTCCTCGCCGCCCAGGCCGATCTTACGCCCGCCGCCGAACTCCTTGCTGATGTTATCCGGACGCTCGAACACGCCCCAGGTGCTCACCTTGGGCTGGTACGCCTTCTTCGTGCCGTCCGCGTTGGTGTTCTTCTCGTTCGTCTCCCTCGTCACCACCTGCCCGATGACGTCGTTGGAGAGCTGCTGGCCTTGCTCCTCGAGGGATCCCACGCCGGCCTCGTTGTCCACGCCGAGGCCGCGCTCGCGTCTGCGGCCGGAGGTTAGCATGTTCTTTTGTTCCTCGGATGGCGCGAACTCGTCGTCGCCGCCCCACCCGCCGGTGTCGGGCGTGTACACCGTCTGGCCCTCCTCGTACCCGACGATGCGCTCGTCGTCGCCGAAGGGGTTGTAGGTGTTGTCCCTGGTGACGATCTTCACCTTGACCTGCTGCTTTTGGTTCGGCGGGGGAGGCGGGGTCTTCTTCGCCTCCTCGAGCCTCTCCTGCGCCTCGCGCAGGGCATCCTGGAGCTCAGCCTTCTTGCCCATGTTCTTGGAGGCTTCCTGCGCCTTGGCCTGGTACTCCTTGGCCTTCGCGAGCCTCGCGGCGATGGCGTCCTGCGCGGAGGATCCGCCTCCACCACCGGGCGGTGGGGCGTCGTCGGGGGACGCGCGGGTGATCACCCGCCACGATCTTGAGGATGCCGGTTTTCGTGGTGCTATCTTCTTATCGCGGGGTCGCGGCCGGGACGCGAGCCCGGCGGTGGGGGATGCGAGCGAGCAGACGACGTGGAGCATGACGCGTCTTCGTGGATGGTCGGCGCGGCGATGCGCGTTCGATACGCCGCGGGCAGGGCTGCTCCGCGCGGCGACAAGTGGTGGAGAGGGCGTTTGCCAGCTCTTTGCCAACTTGGACGATGGCAAAGAGCTGGCCACGTCTCGATTTCTATCGGTCATCACATCACCACGCGACACCGTCTCGGACCACCCTTCGTTCGTGACACTCACCCGCCGCGGACTACCCGTGCACATGCACCCCGCGCCGCCCGAGGATATTCTCCCGTCGCGCCAAGGCAAAAAGAACCCGCTCGTGTTAGTCGGAGCCGCAGTCACCGCCGGCGTTCTCACCGTCGGCTTCGTCGCGTTCAAGGCTGGCAACGCGAACTTGTCGCAGACTATGATGAAGGCGCGCGTGTTCGCGCAGGGAGCCACCGTCGCACTCATGGTTGGAACCTCCGGAGCAGCCGTCCTGCCCTCATTCACCGGGTCCAAGTAGACACATCGAGCACGCACACAGCAGCAGTAGAAGAACACACACTAGGTATAGGACTAAATGCTTCGAACAGCGGCGAGGAGGCTTTCGAGATCGGGCGCGTCGCGCGCGCTCGACGTCACGATTCGCCACGCGCGATGCTCCTCCGCGATTGCGATTAGCGCAACACGCGGAAGCGAGCCCGCGGGTCGCATCTTCGCGCCCCGATCGCACCTCGCGACCCGGGGCTTCGCGGCTGATGCCGGCGGGAAAAGCGACGGTTCGGGGCAAAACGTCGGATCCGACTCCTCCGACGAGGAGGAGGAGACCAAGGAGGAGCGGATGCGCAGGCGCAAGGCTGAGGATGACGAGTTCGCCGCCATCATGTCCCAGAAGCTCCTCAACGCCGCGATGAAGCACGTCAAAACGCACGGCTTCACCGACCAGGCCATTCAAGCCGGCGCGGTCGAGATGGGCCTCTCCGCGGCGGCCGCCGGGATCGTCAAGAGGGGCGCGGGGTCCCTGGTCGAGCACTTCGTCGACGAGTGCGACAGCAGGCTCTCGCTTAAGATCGCCACGCACGGCGAACAGGAACTCGAGGACCTGATCTTCCCCAAGGATAAGATGGCCAAGGTTGTCGGGTGGCGGCTCGACATGCTCAAGGAACACGTCGAGCGCTGGCCCGCCGCGCTCGCGGTGATGGGCAAGCCCGAGAACATGCCCACGACGCTTCGGCAGCGCGCGATGCTCGCGGACGAGCTCGTCAACGCGTCTGGTCCCGTGGCGATGAATCTCCAGGGCGCCAAGGCGGCTTCGCTCCTTCCCGCGGGGATGGCGAGCGCCGCGGGTTTCTACGGCGACAGAGCTGCGGCGACGGCGCTGTACGCCGCGTGCGAACTCTTCCTCGTCTCGGACACCTCCCCGGGCTTCACCGACACGGACGCGTTCGTCAAGGCACGGGTACACGAGATGTTCGATCTCGCGTCCGGGGTTGAAGCGGCGGGCGGGTTTGCAGTGAGAAACGTGAGAAACGCGTTGAACGCAGACGCTTTGCCTCCGTTTGTGACCGCGGAGCTGGCGAAAGCGGTGGGTGGTTTGGGGAAAGTCTTTGGGTTCACGGGGTTCACCCCGCCGCCGCCCGCGGGTGACGATAAGAAGAAGGACGATGGCCAGTAGTCGACGACGAACGCGTCGTTTCTTTGTGATGAATAAGTATTGGTCGTTTGATTGATTTTTCAAGTTTCATGTCTTCTAAGCAAGGCTTTCGCGTTCAGTCCACCTTGATGTTCCTATAGATCTTCCGCACGAACGCGCTCGCGCCGCAGTAGCCGATCGCCCCGGTGGTGATCCCCAGCGCCAGGCAGAACATCGCCGTGTACCCGAAATAGAAGCACGTCTGGAAGAAACCCGTCATCTTCGTCTTGAACGCGAAGTAATAGACGCTGTACAGGTACACGTATCCCGCGACGGACGCGGCGGAGTTGAACGCCGTCCACTGCCACTTGTGGTTCTCCGCGTTGAGCAAAAAGTAGGTACCGACGATCGTGATGCACAGCGTGACGATGACCAAGATGCAAAACACCAGCAGGAAAAATCCGTACACGTAGTACACCTTGTACGACCAGATGGACGTGAACACGAAGTAGGTCTCGATGAAGATGGAACCGAACGGGAGTAACCCGCCGAGGAGGGAGATCCAGTTCGGGGTGAGGAACCACGGCGCCTCGGGGATGGGCCGCGGGATAGCCTTGACGCGGCACGGGTTATCCGGCGCGCCCGACCAGTTACGACCGATGACCGTCCCGAAGAGCACCAGCGGGAACGAGATGCAAGACCACATCACGAATATCACCACCATCGTCCCGAACGGCACAGCCGCGAGGGAGTGATAGCCGATGGCGACGGTGTTGAGCGCGAACGCGATGCCGAAGCACATCCCAGGGAACAGTCCCGCGGTCAAGAGCATAGCCTTGATCCACGATTTGCCCTCGTTCCTGGCGTTGTACCCGCCGCTGACGTACCCGCCGACAAAGCTGGTGAGCGCGTAGCACGTGATGAACACGGTGATGATCGTCCCCCTGCCCTCGTACAGCATCCCGGCGATGGTGATGAGGATGACGAGCAGGATCAGTAACGCCATCTGGCAACCTGTGCCGATGAGAGCTGAGAGCGCGGGGAGGTGTCGGGGGGCGCGGAAAACGTCGCCGTGCACGAGCTTCCAGCCGCTCTCCTCCATCGAGGCGCCTTGGTCCATGGCGCCTTGCTCCATGTCGTCCGCGTCCCGCGCGTACTTGGCGTAGTCCTTGCGAAGCGTTCGCATCAGGATCATGGACACGAGGCCGGTGAGGAAGATGACCATCATGAACGAGTTGAAGATGGAGAACCAGTGAATCTGGTGCTCGAAGAAGTTGTAGTCGAGGTACCGCTCGAACCTCTTGCCGAACTTGGTCTCCGTCGGCTTCCAGTTGACGCTGTACGTGAACTCCAGGTCCGTTCCGGGGGTTAAGGGCTTGGGGTTCTCCGCCGTGAGGTTCACGCCGATGATCCGGTCGCCGTTGTAGGAGACGTCGAAGGTTTTGTGGGTGTAAATGTACACCGTGCCGCCCCTGTGCTCGACGACGTCGTCGGCCATGAGGTCCGCAGCCTCCGCGGAGGTGCTCGCGCTCTTACTACCCGTCAACGTGCTCTTCTCGTCGACGTGCTCCCCGACGAAGCCCCAGATGGGCAGATCGTCCATGACGAACTCGTACCAGTAGTGGTGGCGGATCGCGCGCTTGAATTTCTTGACGTCGTTCGCGTCTAGTTTAGTGACGCACATCGTGCTCTTCGGCTGATCGTGCCTGAACCGGAACTCCATGTTGCTATCGATGAGCTCATTGCCCTCCAGGATCTCCCCGAGGCCGCCCCACTTGTGCTTCGGCTTCCGCCCGTCCGCGCCCTCCACCTTGCAGAACGGCAGCTCGTGATAGTTGTACGTCTCCTGCGGGTTGTTGAAAGGGCCGACCTTGTTGACCCACAGCGTGACCGCGTCGCCGACGAGGTACTTGTGGTCGTACTCATCCGCGCTGGCCACGCCGACGAGCGCCGCGACGCACAGCGCCGACAAAACAAGCCTCATCATCATCGGAGGGGGCCCGTCCGAGAATGCGCCCAACGATCTGAAAAAACCTGAACTCAAGCTGTCAAGTCACAGATAGCGCGTCCGACCAGGCCCGCACACCGCCATGCACCTCACGTGCGCCACGTTCGCCGGTCCCAGCCTGCCGGCGGCGTCCTCGCGCCACCGCGCGCACCGTAGTCGACGCGCGGCGAAGCCATCCAGCACGATCGTCCGAGCGGTCGCCGCCGAGTCCCTGACCCGCGTGGCTCCGGAGCAGGAGTGGCCCGACGGCAATCGACTGGCGTTCGTCAAGCCGGAGGGGATAACGCGCCAGACCGCACCGCCCGGCGCGTGCCCCGTCGTGGTGTGCCCGGGGTTCGGGAACAACTCCGCGGACTACGTCGCGCCCTTCGGCGACCCGAACAACAGCCTCGCCGCGTCGCTGAAGGCGAGGGGATGGGACGTCACCGTGGTTGACATGGAGAGGAAAGACTGGGCGAAGATCCTGGGCGGCCTCCTCTCACTCGGGTTCTGGACGCAAAAGTCCACGAGCGACCCGGCGTACACCTGGTACATCGAGCGCCTCGACGCCGCCGTGCACTCCGCGCTGGCGTCCAACCCGGGAGCCACGCAGGTGGACCTGGTGTGCCACAGCGCGGGCGGCTGGCTCGCGCGAGCCTACCTCGGCGGGGCGCTGAACGAAGTAGAATGGAACAGCGGAGCTCGACGACTCAAGGGAAACGCCAAGACGGGAACGGACGTCCCGACCCCGCACCCCACGCCGCACCCGTGCGTGAGGCGGATCGTGACGCTCGGGTCACCGCACCTCGCGCCGCCGCCTGGCGCCAACGACGCCACGCGGGGGGTGTTGCGATGGGTCAACGAACGATGGCCGGGCGCGTTTTATGAATCAGACGGCGTCCGGTATCACTGCGTGACTGGGCGGACGGTGCGTGGGGTGGATGGCCCTGACGGGAAGGATACGTTGCCCGGGTACGCGTGTGGGTCGTATGTACAGGTGTGCGGCGAGGGCGGGGGTATCGAGGGCGACGCCGTGGTGCCGAACGAGTTCGCCGTGCTGGAGGGTGCCAGTTCCAACTTGGTGATCGACGGGTGCTTTCACTCGATGTCGCGCGTCGGGACGTACGACGAGCCCGCGAAAGACGTGTGGTACGGCAGCGAGGATGTGGTGGACATCTGGCTGAAGTACCTCGCGTGATGGAGTATTTTTGGAGAGTCGACGTCGGCGGGTTTCTAGAGCTAGTAGACCGACGAGCAGTCGAGAGTGTGATGAATTATTGCTACACATGTGTCGCTTATTGCTTAGAGTCTACGTGTTGCTGTACGTATTCGACGAACATCCGCTTGATGTTGCCGCGCACGTCCCCCGCGGCGCTCGTCCTCGCCATCCCGTTCGCCGCCAGTTTCAGGAACGTCCGCTTCAGCCGCCGGAGCGTCTGCAAATTCAGCGCCACGCCCTTCAATCTCAGCTCGGGGCACCCTTCACCGAACGAACACACGCCGTTCCCCCCGTCGCCACCGCCGCCACCCACCGCCGTCAACACCTCCACCACGTCCTGCGCGCCCGCGTCGATCTCCGCCCGCAGCCGCGTGTCGGACAGCAACGTCGACGGCTGCGTCGCCGCGTTCGGCTCCAGCGCCCGCGAATGAAGCGCCGATCCCTCCGTCTCGCCGGAGACGTGAGCCACGCACCGCTCCATCGTTTCCTCCCGCGTGGCGTCCCTGTACCCGTGCATTTCAACGACGTCATCGTTCAGGCTCTCGGGAGCACTGTGCCCCGGGAGCTTGAGGGGCGGGCGGATCGTGAAGAGTGGCGCGTCCCATCGGTTCTTTCCGTCGGGTCGTTCGAACCGAAACGCCAAGTCGTCGAAGATTTTGGCGTCCCATCCGCCCCACTCTTCGGGTTTAGTGCCAGCTGTGCCAGCTGTGTCGCCGCTTCCTTCGCCGCCCGTGGATGTTGAGGATGCGCGGCGTGCCTCGTTCCACGCGCGCGCGTCGTCCTCCGGTGTGTCGCAGTGCACGACGCACGACCTGGCGCCCACCTGCCGTGCGATGCACCAGAGCTCGTATCGATATCCCTTGATGCCGTTGCACGCGTCCACGATGACCACCGGGCCGTCCTTGTGGAGGGACCTGTCGACGGTGGCTTTGAGCAGCCCGCGGGTGTTCTTCTCCACGTGGCCGTTCGCGTACCCGGCGTTGCGATGTAAGTGCAGCGACGGCTCGTCCACCGTCGTGGTCCGAATGCCCTTGGCGCTGAGCGCGGACGCGAGCTCGGCGGCGGCGGTGGACTTGCCGCTGCACGGGACGCCGCACATGATCACCAGGCATCCGCTCACGGGCGCCATCGTTTCGTCTACTCTATCTACGCGTCGACGATGCCTACTCGCGGGACCTATTACCTATCGCGCCACCCTGGGCTCCGCTGTGTGACGGCGTCGGCGGAGCGCGCATCTTCATCAGAGTTTTTCGGTGGACTTCTTCGGAAACCGCGTGGAGATTGAGGAGCACGCGTCACAGAGCGGGCAGCGCTGGGTCGCGGACACGATGGGCGGGGTCACGGAGGCGGAGTACAAGCGGGTCAGCGCCGCCAAGGCCTACCCGGGCTACCGCAAGCTGCGCAAGCGCATCGAGGCCCAGATGCGACGCACCTCCACCGCGCGCACCGGCTGGCCCACCGCGCAGAGGTCGTTCGTGTTCGTCACGCGCGTGTGCGTCGCGGTGTTACTGTTACCCTTCGACATCCTCACGGGCAAGCCGATGGAGTCCGGGGACTACGCGAGGCCCGCGATGGGAGTGTTCGGCGCGTCCATCGCGTACGGAGCCTTCAGGTACGTCACGCGGGGCGGGCCCAACGGATCACGCCTGCAGCAGCGGGGGATCCACAGGACCGACCGAAGACGGGTGTATCGGCCGGTGGAGATTCCCCACTGGGTGAACCCGTGCAACCTGGAGGGCGTCCCGGGCGCGGCGCACGTGTGTCCACAGCACGCGGAGGCGCGGGGACGCAAGAGGCTCTACGTGGACGTCAACGAGGAGGCGTCGAATGGGTCGAAGGATTCGCCCGCGGTTTACGAGGTACACGAGGCGCCCGACGGTCAGAGGGTGCTAACCGTCGACGGCGAGGTGTACACGAGCTACGACACGCGGAACGGGCGCGTCGGGCACGAGTACGCGCGCAAGGCGGTTGACATCGCGTCCACTTGGCGCAGGCTCACCGCGGGGGGCGCGAGTCAGACCAGGGTGCTCGTCCTCGGCCTCGGCGGCGGCGGAATGGTCAGTTCGATTCACCACAAGTGCCACGCCCGGTCACGGTCACGGCACAGGCGCGGGCACGACGGCCAGAGCGGGTGCGTCATCACCGCCGTGGAGCTCGACCCGCGGGTGATTCGAATCGCGCGCGGGTTATTCTTGGGGAAGAAGGCGGACGACGGAGTGCTGCCCGACGATTTCACGATTGACCAAGCCGTGCACTTCGTCGAATCCGACGCGGCTGTCTACGTACGCACCAAGGCGCAGCCCGGCGCGTTCGACGTCGTCATCAACGACGTGTTCGACTCGGTGGGACGGACCCCGGACGTGATGAAGGAGTTTGCGTTTTACGAGGATGTGCACTGGCGGCTCAGTCACGGCGGCGTGTACGCGTCGGTGGTGTCGGCGCCCGCGTGGGGGCCTGGGTGGGGCGCCCGTGACCTGCGTCTCGCGGTGGCTAACATGAAGGCGGCTTTTGGAAGTGGGAACGTGCGGGTGGTGAAGACGGGGCCGTACGTGCCGCTGTTCCCGCAGCGTCAGCTGGTGGTCGGGACGAAGGTTGTGGACCAGCGCTTGCTGGACTCGAAGTTTGGCTGATAGGGATGTAACGAGATCATCGATCGATTTGAAACTGAGATTCCGTGTACGCTTTCAACCCACTTTCAACTCGAATCAGATTTTTACCTGACGGCGAGATACGATCGGGAACGTCATCCAGTCATGTTCCCGGGCTTTAACGCGGTGTGGACCCGTCGGGTGCGCCATTAACGACCGCCGACGTCTCGAGACTCACGTGGAGCACGTAGTAGGGTGCGCACATCGAGCTCGTGGCCGCGGCGTGTGACACAGTAGGGTCACGCACAGCGATTGGCCGGCCGACGCGAATAAAGGTCTCGCGATTGGATATCGAGCGCGAGTTCCCGCCCAGCGGAGAGGGTGGCGTCGGAAGGCGTCCGGGGTGCGTCGGGGACCGGGACGGACATCGCGGGAGGGATCCGGCGTGTGCTGTCGTGCGTAGGGCGTCATGAGCGCGTCGTTTTCCGGGGCGATGGCGGTCAAGCCCGCGGGTGCGCGATGGCTCGAACACGTCTCATCGTCTAGGAGCTTTCCACGTCGGCCCGCCCACGTCGGACCGATGGCGGGGACGCGCCCGGGAACGACGCGCCCGTCATCGCGCGTCGCGCTCGGATCGACCGGAAGGATGTCCCCGACCCTGGCGGCGCGTATCGTCGCGGTCGGGGGCGTCTCAAACCCCGATCGCTCGAGCCCGCGCATGTTCGCGTCGGCGCGCGACGACGCGGTTCGCGCCCGCCTCGTCCGCGCCAACCATCACCGCGCCGCGCGGGTTCCACCACGCGGGATCACGATCGTCGCCGCGGCGCTCCCGCGCGATGACGACGACGAGCGCCGCGAGATCTCGCGACGGCGACCCGACGGCCGCCGCGACTGGTCCGGGCTCGGCTCGATCAACGACCACACGCTGCCCGGCAACCTTCGGAAGATCCAAAACGCAAAGAACGAAGCCAGGGACAGCGTCGCCGCGACGGCTGTGATGTACGCGTTCGCCGCGTGGCAATACCTCCAGTGGCCCGCGTCCATCCCACACGCGTCCCTGGTCCCGGCGCCGCACATCGCCGCGCTCGTCGCGGCGGCGGCGACCGGTTTAGTCGTCCCCGTCTTAGCGGCTGCGGCGCACCCCGGCGCCAACTACGGAGTTAAATGGCCGCTGCTCGTCCGAGCCGCGTTCGGAACCGAAGCGGCGCGCGCGATGACATCCGCCCGGCGATTCGTGTACTCCACCTTCGCGGCGGTCAACTTCTTGGTCTGCGCCGAGGCGCTTCACGTCCTCTCCGCGGTGCTCGCGCCCGCGGCGTCGGTTGTCGGGCACGGTGCGTGGGCGTCCGCGACGTGCTACGCCGCCGCTTGGTTGCTCCAATCGAGGGGACTCGCGGGGTACTGCAAGACGGTGTTGGTCAAGGGTGGCGGCGCGTTCGTCGTGGCCACCGCGCTCTTCGCCGCGAAGCACGCGATGTTCGGCGGTGAGGTGGCCGCGGTGGCGACGAAGGCGGCGGCGACTGCCGCTGCGAAGATCGCGGCGGCGGCGCCGTTGACTCCCCCGTCGCTGGACATCGCCGCGGGCCTCGTGGGCGTGTGGGTGGTGCTCGCGGGTGTGGTGCTGGACGCCGCCGCGGATGATACGGTGGGTGCCGCGGTGGACGCGACGCGCACGGGGCGGCCGCTTCGGCCCGCGAAGGACCGAGCGTGGGCGGTGGCGGCGAGGTTGCCTGTGGCGTCGGCTTTCGCCGCGTTCGCTATGGCCGTGTGCCTGAACCCATCCGTACACTTGCCTCCCGCGCTGCGTGCGGCGATCCCGGTCGCCGCGGTACTTCCCGCGTTGAACGCGCTGGCGGGACCCGCGGCGACGGCGGTGCTGCGGGGTACGTCCTCGGCGGCGGTGTCCGAGGCTAACGTCGCGATGCTCGCCGGGATTTTCTTGGTGGTCTCGATGGGCCTTCCCGCGAACGCCATCGGTGCCGCGAACGCCGCGTTCGGCGCCGGGCTCTTCGCCGCGGGCGCGTCCGTGATCGCGCCCGCGCTCGGCGTGGTCATGGCGGACTATTTCGTCCTGCGGAAGCGCGTGGTGGATACCGCGTTGCTCGTGGAGGAGGGCTCCAACAAACCGGGCGGATCATTCTGGTTCTGGAACGGCCTCAACCCGCGGGCGGTGCTCGCCGCCGCGGTGGGAGCCGCGTTCCCAATCTGCGACTTTGCATCCGCGTGCATCGCGGGCGGCGTCGTGTCCATGGAGCTCGCGGCCGGGTCCGCCGGCGCGCTCGTCTCCCCGGGCTTTGCCCTCGCGAGGGGAGCCACGCTGGGCGCGGCGGTGTCGTCCGCGTTGTACATCGCGTTCAACAAGCTCGCGCCGCCCACCAGGGTCGGCGGGTACACGCGCGGGGTCCAGGGCGGCATGTACGCCAGGGGCGGGTCCAACATGGGCGCCATCGCGGCGGACGGCGGCGCCACGTTCGTCGACGACGTCATCGAGCAAGAGGAGAGCGACGGTGCGGCGTTGGATTGGGTGGCCCGAGCGCCCGGCGCCGCCGGGTCCGAGGCGAAGGGCCAGACCTGGTCCAAGCCCGGTGCAACCGGCGGTGGCGGTTCAAACGATGAGGACCCGGACGACGACGACACGGACACGGGCACGGACGAGCGGATGCGATCGAGGCTTCAGAGGGCGTTCGAGATGGACACCGTGGATCCCGAGACGCAGTACGTCAACAGGGAACCGGAACCGCCGCTGGACGTCACCCTCGGCGTGTCCCTGCAGTCCGAGCTCATCTCCCAGCTGGAGCGCAGGGAGGATAAGCTGGGGGAGCTCAAGGAGGCCAAGGCGCGGGGCGAGAAGGTCCCGGAGGCGACCATGACGCGCGTGCAGGCTGACGTGGACGCGCTGCGACGAGAGCTAGACGCCTTCAGCTCGGGAGGATTCGGATACGCCACGAACGCCTCGGGCCGTCTGGTTCAAAAGTCCGTCGAGGAGATCACCCGCGCCAGGGAGTCCATGCGGCGGACGCGGGACGACGAGACCCTGAACCCTTACCTCGACAACGTGGGCGCGTGGGCCGAAGTCTCTGAAGCCTCCGCCGCGGTTACCAAACTCGACGTCGCCATCGAGAGACTCGCGGGCGCCGCCGAGGTGAGCGGCAAACCGTTCGACGCCGACGAGATGCGCGAGCTCCAGGAGCAGCGCACGGTGTGGGGACTTCGGCTGGTGAGCGCCCAGATCAAGGGCATCGTCGGTCTGCAGAACGCGGTCGTCGACAAAGGGGGCTCGGTCGACGCGTACGGCGGCGAGAAGGATCTCGCCGCCGAGATGCGGCGGCTCGAGAAACTGAGCGCGGAGAAGTCCGCGCTGCTCGACCGGCTCTCAGAGACGGAACGTAAGGGCTCGGAGGCGTCCGCGGCGGCGGCGGACCTTCGCGTGGAGGTTGACGACCTCCGCGCGCAGCTCCAGGGTGCGAGAGCCGCGTCTAAATCGGAGGCGGTTCGCGCGCAAGAGGGCTTCAGACGCCTCCTCGCCGACCGCCAGGCGTTAGCCTCCGAGCTCCAGGGCGCCGAGGCTGCGCGCGTCGACGCCGAGACCAAGGCTAAGACTGAGGTGGACAGGCTGTGGTCCGAGGTGCAGCGCCTGCAGGGTTTATTGGGCGAGAAGGAAGGGGACTTGGAGCGGATCAAATCCGAGCTGGACACCAGCGACTTGCCCGTCGTCCGGTCCATCGAGGAGAGAACCGCGCCGCTCGAGGCGGAGATCAAGGACCTGCGATCCGAGATATCCAAGCTCCGCGGCGAGATGGCGCAGAAGGACGTGGCCGCGGGGGAGGCTACCGAGTTGCTCAGGGCGCAGCTGAGGGAGACGGCGGATGCCCTCGACGCTACGGAGAAGGCTCTCGCAGACGCCAAGACCCGCGAGAAAAGTCTCACCGAGAAGGGCACGGCGGGTGACGCGGAGAGAGCGAGGGCGGCGCAGGACGCCGCCGCCGCCGCGCGCCGCGACAGCAACTCGCTCCGGGAACAACTCGCGGATGCGCAGATGAAGCTCGAGGCGAAGGTGGCGGAGTCCAAGCAAAAAGAGGAAGCCGCCCGCAAGTCTGTGGACGACGCTCGGCAGATCGAAGCCGAGTCCAGGCGCGCCGCGGAGACCGCCCAGGCGCAGGTGCAGGAGGTGGAGACTGCGATGCGGGCCAAGGAGAAGGAACTCGAGACCGCGCTGGTTCGAGCTGGCGAGTCGGACCGCAAACAGCTGTCGCTCGTCGCCGTCGTCGAGGAGCTCACCGAACAAATCGCGAGCGCCAAGGCTAAGATGGACGAGAAGACCCGCGAGATTGCCGACCTGCGGGCGTTCGTCCCGGGCCCCGAGCGCCAGTCCGAGTTCAACGACGCCCTCGCGCAGCTCGAGGCTAAGGAGCGCGACCTGCTGGAGTCCAAAGGACGGATCAAATCGCTCGAGTCCGACCTCGCCAACGCGGAATCCCCCGAGCGCGGTTTCAAGTTGAAGAACCTCGTGTCCCGGCTCAAACTCGACAGAAACGAAGCCGCCAAGTCCGCCGCGCGCCGCGCCGACGAACTCGCGACGAAGGAGACGGAGCTCATCGCGGTGCGCGCCGAGATTGACCGCGTCAAGGCTGAGCTCGAGGACATGAAGGCTTTCGTCCCGGGCCCCGAGCAGCAGTCTGAGTTTGGCGCCGCGCTCGAGACGATCGCAGAAAAAGAGCGCGAACTACTCGCGTCCAAGGACAGAATCGATGCCTTAGAAGCCGCCCTCGTAGACGCCGAGAAGGTCCGCGACGAGGCCTTGGAGAGCGTCGAGGCTATGCAGCGCGCGCGCGACGAGGCTGTCGCCGAAGTCGAGGCTGCGAACGACAAATCGAAAGCCGCGAGCGCCGACGTCGAGCGGGTCCAATCGCTGCTCGACGACACGAAGGAGCAGCTCGAGCGCGTCGAGACGGACGTCGCCGCCGTGCTCGAGGCACGAGTCGTGGAGCAGAGCGCTGAGCTCGCGGAGCTCAAGGCTGCGAGCGCCGACGCGGACGCGAAGAGGAAAGAGGCTGAGCTCCGCGCCCGGACGATCGAGGCGGATCTCGCCGCCAAGGTTGAGGCCGCCGCGGGTGACTCCGAGGAGGTCAAGGCGTTGCGCTCCAAGGTTGAGACGTTCGAGACTGACGTCGCCAAGCTTCGCGCGGACGTCGAGGCGAAGGACGCCGAGCTCGAGTTGAGGAGCAAGGGACTCAAGGAGCTCGCGCGGGCGGCGACGGATGCCGACGCTAAAACTTCCCGCGCCGTCAAGGACCTCAAGGCGTCCGAGAAGGACCTCAAGGCGTCCACGAAGGCTCGCGAGGACTTGGAGCAGAAGCTCGCCGACCTCGAGACCGCGACCAAGTCCCAGGTGCTCGTCCTCGAGAAGAAGCTGCAGGAGAAGGCTGAGGCGGTGGCGAAGATGCTGCCGGAGAAGGAGCAACTGCTCCGCAACCAAGCCGTCGCCGGCGGCATCTTATCACGCATCGCCGCCAAGCTCGGGGGCACGAAGGACCAGTCATGGACCCCCGCCAAGGTGGAGGAGCGTGTCATGGTCAGACTCAACGCCCTCGAGTCCCAGCTCGAGGATATCGACCGCGAGCGCGGTGAGATTGCCGAGCTGCAGGCCAAGTCCATCGCCGACGAAAACGCACTCGCCGAAGCAAACGCCAGATTGGAAGCTTCCGAAATCGAGAAGGATGACGTTCAGGCTGAGCTCAGGAAGCTCCAGGCTGAGGCGGAGGACATGCGTCAGCTCGTCGCCGCCAGGGACGCCGCCGCCGAGGACCTCGAGGCGCAGACGGCCAAGGCGAAGGCGACCGCGACGGACGCCGCCGCCGAGCTCGCCGCGGTCGAGGAAAAGTTTCAGGCGGCGAGGGACGCGCTCGCGGACAGAGAAGCGAAACTGGCCGACGCCAAGGCTGCGAGGGAGGAGCGCGAAGAGGCACTCGCCGCCGCCAACACCGCGCTCGAGGCTGCGCTCGCCGAGGCTAAGATTGCCCGGGAAGAGCGCCACGAGGCTGTCGCGAAGGCCGAGTCCAAATCCGCCTCGCTCGAGGCGGAGGTTGCCGATTTGCGCGCCCACGCCGAGTCTCTCCGAGCCGAGCTCCTGGACGCCACGCCGGCGAAGGAGGGGTTCAAGTGGAAGAACCTCGTCTCCAAGCTTCGACTCGACAAGAACGAGAGCGACAAGGCACTCGCCGCGAAGGATGCGCAGATCCAGTCGGTTCGCGCCGAGCTCAACCGACGCGTCGAGGCGCTGGAATCCGGCGCCGACGTCGCGTCGTCGCAGGCTAAGATGCTCAGCGCTGACCTCACCGATATCAAAAAGCAGCTCGCCGAGAAGGATGCCGAACTTACGCTGGCCCTCGCGACGGCTGATGCACTCCGCGAGAGCTCGGGTATGTCCGAGAAGGAGGGTTTCCGATGGAAGGAGATGGTCTCCAGGCTCCGACTGGACAAGAACGAGGCTGAGAAGAGCTTCACCCGCCGCGCCGAGGAGATCAAAGAACTCCAAAAGGCGCGCTCTGAGCTGGAACAAAACGCCAACGCCGCCGTCGCTGAGTACGAGTCCACGCTGGCAACCCTCCGAGCGGAACTCGACGAGGCGAAGCGCGACGCGATCCAGATCGTCGACGATAAAAAGTCAAAGATGATGGAACGAGCGTTCAAGGTTCAGGAGGCTGAGATCCAGGAAGCGCTGGCGCAGATCAACATCCTCCGCTCGGATCGTGAAATTGCCGAGCAGGAGGTCGAGACCCTTCGGGCCAAACTCGCCGCGGTCGAGTCCGCTGAATCCCCAATCGACGAAGGGCGATTGACGCTGCTCGCCGGGGAAATC
>Ga0209631_10001498_pt1 | contig 29867 bp, 23 predicted proteins | sample COG_08_FD_184752 | JGI IMG/M metagenome (GOLD analysis project Ga0209631, IMG submission 184752) | Pelagic Microbial community sample from North Sea - COGITO 998_met_08 (SPAdes) (version 2) | ecosystem: Environmental > Aquatic > Marine > Neritic zone/Coastal water | place: Helgoland, sampling... | reverse complement strand
TTTTTTTGGAGAAGATCGCCAGGTCATGGCCGGACTTTGCTTTACCTGTATTAATCGTACATCACCCTGTGTGATTGAAAGCCTCCTTCCTGGATACATACAATTTGGACAATTAGGTGGGCGGTTGTCCAGGGATGCAGAAACTATGGTTCAAGCCTTTGAAACTTCTGGAATCAAGGTTCGGCGAGCAGATTCTTTGGACGATGCGCTGTGGAGAAAACTTTGCTGGAATCTCCCCTTTAATGGACTTGCCATTGCGGCCGGTGGAATAACTACAGATTTAATTCTTGCGGATTCCAAACTCAAAAAAAGAGCTCATGATCTGATGCTTGAAGTCCAGCAGGCCGCCTATGCTCATGGGGTTGAGATCGAGGACTCCTTTTTGAATCGGCAATTTGAATTAACCGAGCCGATGGGGCCATACCGACCATCCAGTTTGATTGATTTTCTCGATGGTAAACCGGTTGAGGTAGATGCGATATGGGGAGAAGCCTTGGGCCGAGGATTAGCTAAGAAGGTACCTATGCCGGAAACCGAAAAGTTATTGAATGAATTAATCGAAGCAACCGGAGTTGCAAAAAAGACTTAGTTAACGGAGGCAGGTTTGTCTATTGGCGGTCGACGATCAACCTCGAAGCCAAGAAAGCGAAAAAACCAACGGCCTCCCTTTTTTAAATCTTCTAGAACCAGGTAGAGGCAGGGCACCATTAATAGGGTGATAAAGGTCGCGAACATTACACCAAATCCAATAGCAATGGCCATAGGTTTGAGAAATTGTGCCTGCAAACTTTTTTCAAAAAGGATGGGCATCAAGCCGACAAAGGTAGTCAGCGAAGTAAGGAGGATAGGGCGAAATCTGGCCATCCCTGCGGTCTTTACTGCATCCAAAAGAAAGGTTTCTTTCGTTCGTTCATTTACGTAATGAACCAGGACCAGGCTATCATTAATGACCACACCAGTAAGGGCAACTAAACCGAAGTGTGAAAGCTGGCTGAGAGGAAGTCCGAAAAGGTAATGCCCGAGGGTTGCCCCGATCAATCCGAATGGAATAACAGACATAATCAAAAAGGGCTGGAGGTAGGAACGGAAAGGAATGGCAAGTAGGGCGTAGATGAGAAACAGGCAAATTCCCCCCACGCGGGCAAGACCGGAGTCACTCTCTTCCTGTTCCTTTTTTTCTCCCACAAAGGAAAATTTTAATCCGGGGTATTCCTGACGGAGTTGAGGAAGGAAGTTTTTTGCCAAGTCCCTCTCAATGCCAGGTACATCGGCTACCACCTTATCTGCAGAAGATCCCACATTGATGATTCGTGAACGGTCTGTTCTGGTAATCGTGGAAAAGCCTAAGCCAATTTTAATATCCGCCACTTCTTCCAAGGGAGCTTCCACACCACTGGGTGTACGCACCCTCAAATTGGAAAGGGCAGTCAGGCTTTTGCGGTCACTCAGAGGGTAACGTAGCATCACCTTGACCTCATCCCTGTTTCTTTGCAGGCGCTGAATTTCCTCACCGTAATAAGCCTGCCTGACCTGACGGCCAAGATCAGCCTGAGTAAGTCCGATTGATCGACCAGCTGAATTCAAACGGAGTTGCACTTCGCGTTTGCCCGCGGAAAAGGTATCCCGTTGATCAAATAAACCTTCGTAGGTTTCCAATTGTTTGACAAGCTTTCGACTGGCGAGGCTCATATTATCGAGATCAAGCCCAGAGATTTCCACCTCCAATGCGGTACGACTGCCCCCGGCAGCCACATCCCCAAAAAACAATTCCTTTAGCCCTGGAATCGGTCCAATTTGTTCCCGCCAGAGAGCAGAAATTTGCGGGGCCGTACGCGTGCGCATTTCCGACTTTATCAATTCCACGCTCACTTCTCCCATGTTCGAACCAGATACAATATTTGATGAACTCTTTGGTCCGCCTGAAAAAGGCTGGGCACCCATGGTACGCATAACATAGCGAAAGGGATTAGGCTCTCCCATCTTTTCTAATTCTTCAATGACTTGTAGCCGTGCCTGTTCGATCGTATCCATTGCCTGTTCAGTAGACCGGGCGGGCACACCTTCCTGCATGTTGATCTTGACCGATATATAATCTGAGGGGACCGGGGGAACTCCACGGATCGAGGGAACATGCCCGCCGACAATCAGACCAATAGTCACAGCAAATAGGCCAATGAAAAAAGCGAGGGTTAAGTAGCGATACCTTAGGCAGGATTCTAAAAATGGCTGGTAGATCTTTTCGATGAACCGTTCAAGTCCTTGTGCAATCTTGTCTTGCAAGCGGGATAGGAAATTGCTCGGAGCTTGGTTGAAACGGCAAAGGCTTAAATGATAGGGGAGAATAAATTTTGATTCGATGAGCGAGAAAAACAGTGCCGGTATGACGACCAAAGGGATATCTTTGAGCAGTTTTCCTAACCATCCCGGAAGAAAGAGCAGGGGAACAAAAGCAACCATACTGGTAATGATTGCAAAGGTAACAGGCATGGCCACACGGTGAGTGCCATCAATGGATGCGGCTAACGGACTTTTCCCACGCCTGCCCTGTGTGTATACAGATTCGCCCACCACAATCGCATCGTCGACCAGGATTCCCAGAACTACGATAAAGGCAAAGAGAGAGACCAAGTTGATCGAAGCGCCGATCACACCCATGGCAGCAAAGGCCCCCATGAACGAAATTGGCAGGCCAAGCGCCACCCAAAAAGCCAGGGATGGTCGCAGGAAGAGAGAAAGAACGAGGAAAACCAATAAAAGTCCCTGCGATGCATTATCAATCATCATTTGTAAACGTCCGCGCAGGTAATAAGAACTATCCTGCCAGATCGTCATTTTAACGCCCTCGGGAAGATTTGGACGGATGGCCTCGACATAATCGCTTACTTTATCAGAGATATCTAAGGGGCTTTGATTGCCGACGCGAAACACTCGTAGGGTAACTGCGGGTTGTTCGTCAAAAATGGTGTATAGTGCTTTGTCTTCGAACGCGTCTTTTACTTTCGCAACTTCTCCTAAAGTCACACTCGACCCATTTTCTGAGGGTAATAATTCAATGGCATCAAACTCCTGGCCATCCCGGGCTTTACCCATTGATCGAAGCAGGGTTTCACCCGCAGCAGTCCGGGCAACTCCACCAGGAACATCGAGTGAGGTTTGACGGAGGGTGCGAGCAACTTCGTCAAAACTAAGTCCATGTTCGCGCAGAGCGGATTCGGAAACTTCGATCCCAATTTGAGGTTTACGAATCCCGGCGATCTCGACCTGAGTGATGCCTGGAAGGTTAGTCAAATCATCCAGGGTTTGATCGGCTAATTTGCGTAGAGATTTTTCATCACAGTTTCCATGAATGGCAACCGCGAGGACACGCCTTTTAATGGTGGTCACTTCAACCATTGGTTTTTCGGCTTCTTCTGGCAGGGTAAGGATGGAATCAACCCGAACTTTTATTTCGTCGGCAAGCAGTTTGGCATCCCTTCCACGCTCTACCTGAACCGAGACCACTCCAAAGTTTTCGCGTGAATACGAAGTCATTTCCTTGATGCCAGTAAGGTCCCAAATTTTTTCTTCAATTTGTTTGCATATACCGTCCTCCACTTCAAGGGGTGCGGCTCCTGGGTAGGCCACCGAGATGGTAACAAGATCGAGGTCAAAGTCAGGGAAAAGCTCCATTTTCAATCCACGCACGGAAAAAATTCCCGCAATGAGGATGACCCCCATGAGGAGGTTGGCGGCTACTCCGTTTTTGGCAAACCAAGCAATCATTTATTTACTCCCGTTGGAATCGTTAGTCGGAATCTTTTCACCAGCTTGGAGGGGTTTGTCTTCTCCGACTACCCGAACCTTCATACCTTCCGAAATTACTTCAATAGGAGTGGTGCAAACACGCTCACCGTTTTTGATTCCGCTACCGACCCATACTTGTCGGTCTGCCCGATGAAGAACCTCAACCTGGCGCGATCTTAAACCGTTTTTATCGTCCACTACTAAAATGGTGGTGAGATCCCGAAAGGCAGATTCCGGCAATAGATAAACGGGAACTTTTTTACCAATAAGTTTTAAATTCGAAAAGGTTCCAAGGCTCAATGGATTCTTGATTGGTTTTTTGGAAAAGGGATTGGCAAAGCATTGATCAATTCGGGCGATGAAATTTGTCAACCTGGTCTTGGGATCCACGATACCCTGGGATCGATCGATAAAGCCAAAATGGGTTGCCTTTCCTTCGCGATCCAAGGTTTCAACCTTTATTTTTGAGAGCTCGGAGTTGGAGCCATCGACAAAACCCAGGAAATCAATTTCCCTCTGGCTTAGTGAAAGGTCGATCTCTGCAGAATCGAGGGAGTAGACCTCGGCCAGGGCGGCTGAAGTTCCTCCCCCCACTCGTTGCCCACGGTCGACCATCGTACGAATAATCCGACCATCAAATGGGGCAAGTACTTTGGCACGGGATAGGTTTTTCTTGGCCTGCGCAACAAAGGCTGTTGCTGCATGAGTTTCTGCTTCTGCTTTGCGAATTTGAGGGATTCGTCGGACCAATTCTGAGGCTTGTGTCCAATCCCGGTCTCCCCATTCGCTCTTTGCTTGTTCGGCAAGCTCCTGCTCCTGGACCAATTGAAGCTGAGTGCGACGCAGGTTTGCCTCTGCTTCAGCGACATTGCTAAGCAGGTCAACTTCTTCGATTTTAACCAATAAATCGCTTTTTTGAAAAAAACCACCTGCCCGAAATGAGGGAGCCAGATCCTGTTCTGTAAATGGAGCCACTGCTTCGATGATTCCTGGAACTTCCGCAATCAATGTGGTCAATGTACGCGGACGAACTACGCCATGGGTACGAAGGTTTGCGGGGAGGGATTTCTTTTCGGCCACCACGACTTCAACATAAGGAGATTCCCTTTTGAATTCACGGGGTTGCGGTTGGGGGCGCATCTGGATCAAGTACCAGGCAAACCAGACAAGCGTGGCAAGGACGAGTGGGGGAAGAATATATTTTCTCATGATTTTTCGCCCAATGGGGATAATCCCAGGGCTAGGTATAGATCAATACGGTTGTGCAAGCGTTGCTTGCGTATGGTAAATGCCCGACTTCTAGCATCAAAGGCACGCCTTTGGTTTTCCAAAGCGTTAAAGATTGCCTCCACTCCGCGTTGGTATCTTTCCCAGCTTAACTTGGCGGCTTGTTCAGAGGATTGAGCGGCCAGTTCGATTAACTTTTCTTGCTCAGCTAATCGAATTTCCGCGGCCAACAGGTTTTCAACCTCAGCAAAAGCACGCAGGGCAGTGGAACGATATTGTCCCCAAGCTGCTGCTTGGATTGCTTTTGCTTGGCGCTGCGCTGCCCGCAATCGACCACCATTGAAAATGGGTTGGGTCAGGGAACCATTGATCCCCCAAGTTTGGAAGTTTTGATCCAACAAGTTTTCAAACTCATCGCTACGACTTCCCGGGCCACCGGTTAGGGCGAGTGAAGGGAAAAAGTTTTTTCGGGCGACCTGAAGGTCAAGGCCAGCACTAAGAGCTTTTTTCTCAGCAGCGAGCAAATCTGGACGTTGGGTTAAAGTTTGGCTGGGAGTAGGTATAGCGATCTGGGGATCAGGAAATTCTCCAATCTCTTCACTTAAATTTTGATCTAGGGTATTACTGGGATATTTTCCTAATAAAAAATTCAGTCGCCTTGTGTCCGAGTCAAGCTGCCCAGCAAGGGCGAGGCTTTGAGCTTGGGCGGTAGCAGCAATTGCCTGGGCAAGGTTTTTATCGAGGCCATTGGCAAGGCCCTTTTCATATCTTTCTTCTACGAAGGTTTGATTTTGGATGAATGACTGGGCACTTTTACGAGCAAGTCCGAGTTGTTGAGTTCCTTCAATCAAGTCGTACCATGCTTTGGCTGTTTGACCAGCCAAGGACAGGCGTGAACCCTTATATTCTAAGCTGTCCGCTTCAAATGCTCGTAGGGCTGAATCCCGGTTGTCAGCGAGTTTTCCCCACAAGTCCAATTCCCAACTGATATTAAGCCCAGAGGTAAAACTGTTACTTGTAAACGAAGTACTGCCGTTGGGTAAGTTAAAGCCAATAAGGTTCCGTTTTGAGCGGCTACCAGTAACTTCTGCTCGGGCTGTGGGAAGAAGTTGAGCACCCAATATGGTCGCTTGTTCCCCTTTGGCGATTAACCGTTCACTTAAAACGAGTAAATCTGGGTTGTTGACCCAGGCCTGTTCAATGACTTTCTCAAGAGGAGCACCACCAAGTGTGCGTGCCCAACCGGATTCAGAAAGGTTGGATTCAAGGGAAGTTGCATTGGATTCCCAATACTGGGGAGGAGGTATTTCCAATGTCGGATTTTTGTGGACAAGGGGTAGGGTACATCCAACGAACAAAAATTGGCTTAAACCTGTTAAAGTTAAAAATATGATTATAGGTTTCATTCTGTTGGAGAAGAGTTTATGCCGTTAATAAATCCGTGAGTTACGAAACGAATCAACCGATTGATCATTTCCCCAACCTCCTCCTCGCTGCACACTCCCTCGGTGAAATCACGAAGCCTGCGATGTTGGGCGAGTGCTCCTAACATCGATGAAACGGCAAGGTGGAGATGCCAGTGGATTTCTTTGGATGGAGCGTTGGGGAATGCGAGGGAGAGTTCACGGTGATAAAGCTTCGCGATTTGTGAGAAGAACTTTTGGTGCATGCGTTCAATAAAACAAACAGGTTCGGTAAAAGTGCGGGCGACTAACTGAGCAAGGCTCCAACGAGATTTGGAGCTGCGGGCGATTTCCTCTCCGATAGGGAAAATAAGAGAGTGAAAGATTTCATGAGCAGAAGGAGCTACATTTCCGTTTCTTAGCCTGGCTTCTTCTAAAAGAGCAATCCTCCGTTTATTAATGGGCTGAATTCGTTCCCGCAGCATTTCCAAGACTAGTGCATCTTTGGACCCAAAGTGGTAATTGGCAGCAGCCAGATTAGCATCGGCTTCCTGTGCGACTGATCGCATAGTCAATCCGTTGTAACCGTGCTCGGCAAATAAACGAGCGGTTGCATCAATCAACCTTCTACGAGTTGACAATTTTGGTTTTGCAGGTTTTGGAGGGGATGAAATCACAAAAAACAATCATTAAAACGCTTGTTTGAAAAAATACAAATGAATACCCTGTCATCATCAATATTTTAGTGGGACTATGGGGGGTTAATGGTTGACTTTGAGGGGTAAATTTAGTTGTGTTATCAGCTTTTCCAAAATTTCAAGTACTCACTCCGTTCGAATATGATCAAGATACGTTTGCAAAGGCATGGCGCCCGTCACGCCCCCTTCTACCGCATGGTAGTTACTCCCTCGGAAACCCGCCGTGATGGCCGATACATCGAAGTCTTGGGAACTTACAACCCCCAGTCCTCGGCACGTGAACGCGAGCTCGATCTAAAATTGGATCGTATTGATCATTGGTTAGATGTGGGAGCTCAACCAACTGACACCGCAAGAAGTTTAATCCGCCAAAGTCGCTTATCCCCGGAAGAATGGTTGAAGCGTACCGAAGCTAAAGCTGCTGCCAAAGCTGCTCGTTTATCTAAAAAGAAAAACCCCGCTCCTGTAGCCGAGGCCCCTGCAGAAGAGGAAGTTAAACCTGAGGAGGCTACCGCTGAAGAAGTAAAGGAAGAGCCTGCCAAGGAAGAACCAAAAGCTGAGAAACCAGAGGCAGAAGCGAAAGAATCTCAAAAGGAACCTGCCAAGGAAGAGCCTAAAGCTGAGGAAGCTCCTGCTGAAGAGGTCAAGGAAGAGCCCAAAGCAGAGGAGCCAGCGCCAAAGGCGAAAAAAACCAAGGAAGAGCCCGCTAAGGAAGAGCCTAAAGCTGAAGAACCTCCCGCTAAAGAAGCAGCGGGGGAAGACAAAAAAGAAGCTGCAGAGAAACCAAAAGCGAAGAAAGCCCCAGCCAAAAAAGCGAAGAAGGATGAGTCTAAGGATAAGCCTGAAGACACTCCATCTGAAGAGGCCAAGGAAGAATCGAAAGATTCCTGATCTTTCTTTCTGTTGTTTTTTTCCGACCTTCTTAATTTGTAATGCCTTTTTTCGGCACCGATGATCCAACCTATGAATTCACCCCTGCGTTTCGACGTTCTTTCCCTTTTTCCGGGAACTGTTGATTCATTTGTAGGCGAAAGTATCTTGGGTAAAGCATCGGCTCGTGGATTGATTGAAGTTTCTTCCCACGACCTTCGCGACTGGTCAAAAGGTAAACATCGTGAAGCAGATGACCGTCCATTTGGAGGTGGTGCTGGAATGGTGCTGAAACCAGAACCGCTTTTTGACGCCGTAGAGGAATTATCAAGCCCGCAGAGCACCGTAATTTATATGGCTCCAGATGGAGATCCTTTCACCACGCAAATGGCCAAAGAGCTTTCAACCTCGCAGCATTTGGTTTTAATCAGCGGGCATTACGAGGGAATTGACCAGCGTGTTCGAGACGAACTGGTTCACCGCGAAGTTAGTATTGGAGACTATGTCCTGACCAACGGATCACTGGCTGCTGCAGTCATGATTGATGCGGTAAGTCGGCACCTCCCTGGAGTTCTAGGAGATGACGAGTCTCTTCTCGACGAATCTTTTGAGGACGATTTACTGGGATGCCCCCAGTACACGCGTCCTGCTGAATTTAGAGGCCTGAAGGTACCGGAAGTTCTTCTTTCGGGAAATCATGAGGAAATTGCACGCTGGCGCCATGAGCAAAGAGTGCAAAAGACTCGTAGTCTTCGGCCTGACCTCTCAACCAACACCCAAACTACTAGGAATTGATAAGATGAATGAACAATTGTTGAATGAAATCACCAGCGAGTATCTCCAAGAAGGACGCGACGCATTCAAAGTCGGTGACGGGGTAAAAGTTCATGTCCGTGTGCGCGAAGGCGACAAGGAGCGGATTCAGCTATTTGCTGGTATTGTTATTGCCCGCAAGGGGTCAGGTGTTCACGAGACCTTCACGGTTCGTAGAATTGCCTCTGGTGTCGGAGTGGAACGTGTATTTCCTGTTCATTCTCCCCTTATTGAAAAGGTAGAAGTAGACCGCGAGAGTATTACCATGCGTTCTCGGATGTACTACCTTCGCGATCGCATTGGTAAGGAAGCTACAAAGGTTAAAGAAAAGCGTATTTTCGAAAAAAAGAGAAAGAGCTAACCCAAGCTTTTTCTCAGGTTAGTCTTTAGGCAGAAATATTTCTCTAACAGATTATACGTTTCCTCGCTTAAAATAGCCTAAGCTCGTAAAAGGTTTAGCCTTTCGGGGGAAAGAAATTGTTCCAGCATTTTTTGGCCATCTGCAAACTCAATAGTGGTCTGCTTGGAGTCTATGATTTTTTGGTATATCTGCTGCACTCTAATTCCGTATACCGATGTGGAAAAATTTTCGCGTACCGAATTTTGATTCCCTATTATTTCTTCCCTCGTTAAGATATTTAATTCAGCCTGTTCGCGTAGAGAACTGCCTAGCTGTTGTGAGGTTTTTACTTTTTGAATGATTACTTTTTGCATGGCTTCATCCAAGCATCCAAATTCAATTCGTTCGCCCTGGCAGATGGCATCATAAGCACGCTTAAATGAATCAGTAGGTAATGTGACCTGATATTGGCGGTAAATACTGACGAGGGCCGCTTTAATTTTGTTTCTCAAGTACTCTTCATCGAGAAGCGATCGTTCTACCCAAAGATTTGAGTAGAGATTTTCAAGGTTCACTCCCAATTGAGTAAAATCTGAAGTGATGTCGGGTATATTTCTTCCGCAAAGACTCTTTCCAAAGCTCCAGGGTTCCAGGAACCCTAGTCCAAAGCCTTCTGCTACGCTAACATTTATGATTGATGCGGCTTGCTGGACGAGTTCAGGAAAACTTTCATTTGTTTGTTCACCCAATCCATAGGTTAAGGAAAGGCCTAAACTCTTTCCAAACTCTTTCCAATCCTCATAGGTTGGCTGGAAGGATGGATTGGTTGGACCCAGGCTGTTGGCAAAATGGATTTCCGGGTGAGATGCGGCAAGTAAAGCGAGTTCTCCCAAATTTTTTCTTCTCACTGCCCGCACTGGGTAGAGGTAAAGATTATCAGGAATACCTGAGTTGGATGTTCTAGTTTTGACTAGGTCAGAGGGAGTAACAGAGGGAACGGCGTTTGCCAGTAAATGAACTGAACTTGGATGATCTTTGAGTACATACTGTAAAAAAGATTGGTCCCGTCGGTTGAGGGCGGCGTAATGAATTTGTCCGCCGGTAGGATAGGCTCTTTCATGACTTTTTCCAAGGTTGAGGAAGTTTCCTGGCCTTCCATCCTCTGCAAAGTCATGGGGTTGTAAAAGCATAGGGGATTCTTCCTTGGCAAGTTGAGCAATTGCCTGAGTGAGCGCGGGGTTTTTTCCGAGCGAGTGGTTGTGTAGATGCCAAAGGTCGGGAAGTTGTCCGAGCGCATCGCGAGTGGCATCCTCCATTCTTAAACGGAGAGTTTTGGGATCAATCGAATCGGTCAGAGTCGCATAATCGAGTCCTTCAACCACCCGTACATGGTCAAGGATTTTGCCAGTGTAAGGCCGACCGCTAAGAATAACCCACTGATCTGGACCTTTTCCCGAATTTTTCCAGGATTGGACAGTATTTTCTAATACCCGGGTAACTCCACCCGGTTCAAGGTGGTAATGTACCAGAGCTACCTTCATGGAGAAAAAGATGAATCAGGAAGAGGCCATGCGGTTGCGGTAACCCTCAACTTCAATCATGGGCGGTCTTTCTTCTTCTATGACTTCCTGCACTAATTGATGGTACTTTCCTTCTTCAACCTCGAAGCGTCGATAAAATGTTTCCAAATCAGGCATCCGGTCCAATTTTCCTTGAGCATGCAGGCGGTTAAAAAAGGTCTGGAGGATACCAAAACTCATTTTTCCCAGAGCATTTGTGGTTTGGTTTCGATGAACCCTGCGGTCGAGATCGGTCTGGGCAAAAGTCTCCAAGCCGTGCATCGCGTAGAGGTCTAAAAGGTGTGAAGTTTCCACTCCATATCCAATAGGAAAAGGAATTTTTTCGAGTACTTCACGACGGGCTGCATATTCTCCGGAGAGGGGTTGAATGATGTGGGAAAGTTCAGGAAAAAAGAGAGAGAAAAGCGGACGGATAAGAATCTCGGTAACCCTGCCACCTCCGCTTGGACGTAGACCGCTCGAGTAATTAAGAGGTCGGTCATAAAATGCCTTTACATATGAAATCTCATCCCGGTGAATCAAGGGGGCAACCAGTCCATAAACAAATCGTGGGTGGATATTTGAAATATCAGCGTCCACATAGCAAATAATGTCACCCTTGAGTTGATGAATAGCCTTCCAAAGGTTTTCTCCCTTTCCGCGCTTGTCCCCGACCTCAGGAAGAATGTCGGATGCCAGGTAGACATCCGCACCGTAGTTCTTGGCAACCTCAAGGGTTTTGTCCTTCGAACCCGAATCGATCACCGCAAATTCATCGATTAGGGGATAACGTTCCATCAATTCAGAACGAAGAATTAAAACTTCTTTTCCAATGGTTTTTTCTTCGTTTAAAGTTGGAATGCAGAGGGAAATTTTAAGGCCTTTTTTTTCTTTCTCCTCAACCAGTTTAATTAAGTCCCAAAAGTCCGCGTGATGAAAGGTATTCCTTTCCAACCAATTCTCGTTAATTTTATTCATGAATCACAAATCCCTTGGTCAATTGCTTGGATTAGGGTGACGAGTTGAGTCATACCTGCATAGAGAGGGTCAAGTTGTACGGTTTCGTTGATCTCACGCAAATTCTCCACGGTGGTCAATCCAAGGGTGACCGCTGGTAGACCACTTAGGATCAAAGCGTTAAGATCCCCCGTGCTTGGGTCGACCTTTGGAGTAATCCCCGCTTCCTGCATAATTGATCGCGTGGTCTTTACTAAAGGGTGGGTGAAGGGAATGCTACAATTTTGTCTTTTGGCCACAACTTCCATGCTTACCCGGGTCCCTGTCTCGGCAGAAAATTGTTCACATATCTCGTTGAGCTGGTCCTCCATCTGACCGATGATATCGTTATCTTCGCTGGTGATTTCAAAACGTAAGGTTCCTTGCTTGGGTGAAGTATTAAAGCTTGAACCACAGCGAAGTCCTCCAAAAACCAATTGTGTTTTTGGTTCTTTGGGAATGGGAATTTCCCGGATCTGGTTGATTAGACCGGTTACATGACTGATCGCTCCTGAAGCCCCAAATCTTTTCCAGTCGTAATCGCTGGGCACTTGCAAAGTAATCTCTCCTCGTAAGGTTCCGAGACCGGAATAACTCAATCGTCCAAGAGTCGAACCTTCTACACAAATACCTGCACGGGCTGGTAAGCTCATGGTTTCTAGAAAGCCACTTGCACCCTCAAGGTTTGCTCGGCCTAGACTTCGCGAATTGGCAACGAGAATAAGATCGTCCCGCAATCGTATCCCCAAATCATCGAGCAGGCGGGGTAGGGCGATCATCGCGGCGAGCCCGAGGGCATTATCGGCAATGCCAGGTCCACGCATGTGACCAGAGCCCACTTGAATCTCGTGCCTGACTTCCCGGGAAAAGACGCTGTCGGCATGGGCCATAACCAGAATGGATGATTGACCTTCAGTTCCTGGAAGGTGAGCAGATGCATTTCCAAATTCATCAATTGTTGGCGAGCTCAGTCCATTCTCCCGAAAACGGTCAACCACTGCACGAATACGTTCATCTTCCCCGTAGGTGGGGGAAGGGATTTCTCCAAGCAACACTGTATCGGTTAAAAAAGAATCCCGCTTTTCACTAATTGTTTTGACCCGTTCAGGGATTTGATCAAGCAGTCCGCTAAGTGCTGTTTCACGATCAATTTCTTGTGTTTCCATCGGGTATAGAGTTAAGGAGGGAAGCAGATTTTTGCAAAGCCTAACCGAAAAAATCGTTTTAGAGGTTGAAATAGAAGAGCCCTTACTCCATCACCCAAAAGGATAAGGTATGATGGATTTTCGCTTTTTAATTAAATAGATGGCTAAAAATATAGGATTTGTTTCGACTCGTTTTGCCGGGCAGGACGGGGTTTCGCTTGAAAGTGCAAAATGGGCAGAAGTTCTCTGGGAAGATCATCATGTCAGTTTCTGGTACAGCGGTCAGAGCGACCGAAACCCTGATATTAGCCATGTTGTCCCTGAGGCTTATTTCGGATTTCCGGAAAACCAGTGGATTAACCAACAAATTTGGAAAGGTGAGCCTCGTGATCGTTTTGTGACTGAACGCATAAGGGCCATGGCCGACTACCTTAAAAGTACCCTGTATCGATATGTGGAGAAGTTTTCCATCGATCTTATAATTCCCCAAAATTGCCTGGCCATTCCTATGCATGTGCCATTGGGAATTGCCCTAACGGAATTTCTTTCGGAAACAAGAATGCCTGCCATTGCCCACCACCATGATTTTTACTGGGAACGTACCCGTTTTTCGGTCAATTGTATCCCGGAATATCTTGATATGAGTTTTCCGCCCAAACTGGGCAACATGCGCGATGTGGTCATCAATGAAGAAGCACAGGAGCAATTGGCCCTGCGTAAAGGAAGTGCCTCCTTGGTCATTCCGAATGTTTTCGACTTCGAAAACCCTCCTGAACCAGTCGATGAATATGCCTCCGATGTCCGTGATGAACTTGGTCTGTCGGAGGATGACTTTTTTATTTTACAACCGACCCGGGTAGTTCCACGCAAGGGTATCGAACAGGCAATTAAACTGGTCAGTATGCTTAAGGATCCGCGCTGTAAACTAGTTATCTCACATGAAGCAGGAGACGAAGGGTACGAGTACTTGGGCATGCTTGAACAACTGGCCAAGGAAGAAGGAGTGGATATGCGCATTGTAGCCGACCGGGTGGGAGAAGTCAGGCAGCGAGATTCCGACGGCCGAAAAGTTTATACCCTTTGGGACCTTTATCACCATGCCGATTTTGTCACTTACCCGAGTACTTACGAGGGTTTTGGAAATGCTCTTTTGGAAGCGATCTACTTTCGCAAACCTGTATTAATCAACCGTTATTCGATTTTTGTACGTGATATAGAACCCAAGGGCTTTCGCTTGCTCACCATTGATGGCTTTGTCACTCCGACAATCGCTCGGCAAGTCCGTCAAATTCTGACTGATTCCGAATTGAGCGAGGAGATCGTTAACCACAATTACGAAGTGGCCAGGCAATTTTATTCCTACTCCACTATTCGGAGCAACTTACGGGCTTTTATCGCCGATTTGACCGGTTACTAAGTAAAATATGAGCTATTTCACTCAAACTGCTATCAAGCACATCTCCAGCACGCGTTTAAAACTTCTGCGACGAAGACTGGGTAAACTCTACGGAATGGATCGGGCTGACCGCTTGCTCGATCGGATGTACCAAATGATCGGCCGGTATGGAGTGGGAGTGGGATTGTCTCCCAATACAGGCCCATCCGGGCTAAGTCAGCAGGATGTAGTCTTGATTTCCTATGCAGATATGGTTCAGGCAAAGGATCGGGCTCCTCTCGAAGTTTTACGACAGTTCTGCACCCAACGGTTAAAAGGAGCGGTTTCCACCATTCACTTCTTACCCTTTTATCCATGGACTTCGGATGATGGATTTTCCGTGGTCGATTACCGGCAGGTTCACAAGGATTATGGGAGCTGGTCGGATATCGAAAAATTTGCAGATGATTTTCAGTTGATGTTCGATTTAGTGCTCAACCATTGCTCATCAAAAAGCCCTTGGTTTAAAGAATTTGTATCCGGGGTGGAGCCGGGAATGAATTATATCATGACGGGAGATTCCAAAGCTGATCTTAGCGCGGTGGTGCGCCCGCGCTCCTCTCCCTTGCTAAGCCCATATCAGACCCGTGGGGGAGAAAAAATGGTATGGACTACCTTTAGTGCTGACCAAGTTGACCTGGATTGGACCTGCCCTGATTTACTCTTCGAATTTCTCGATATTATATTATTTTATATCTCGATGGGTTGCCGAGTTCTTCGCCTGGATGCAGTGGCTTTTTTATGGAAAAAAATGGGTACCAATTGCCTGCACCTTCCTGAGACTCATGAAGTGATCAAATTAATACGAAATTTTGTAGAAGTGGTCGCCCCAGAGACCATTCTTCTCACCGAAACGAATGTTCCTCACGAAGAAAATGTTTCTTATTTTGGCAAAGGAGACGAAGCCCATGCAGTTTATCAATTCTCTCTGCCTCCATTGCTTTTGCATGGATTGTTGAGGGGAACTTCTAAACATATGAGGGAATGGGCTACTCAACTCAACCCACCTCCTAAAGGTTGTCACTTTCTTAATTTTACTGCTAGTCATGATGGTGTGGGTGTCCGCCCATTGGAGGGTATTTTGCCTTCTCAGGAAGTCCTTTCTTTGGCTAAAGAAATCGAGGGCAAGGGGGGGGAGGTTTCGATGCGTAGCCTCGCTGATGGATCAGATTCCCCCTATGAACTCAATGTTACCTATTTTTCAGCCCTGTCTGACCCAAATCAGCCGGAGTTAGGTGAGGCTCGATTTTTATGCTCACAAGCGCTTGCTCTTTCATTACAAGGTATTCCTGCTATTTATTTTCATTCGCTTTGTGCCACTCCTAATGATCAGGATGGTTTCGCGGAAACTGGTAGGGCTCGCACCTTAAATCGTAAGAAATGGCAACTTCCGGAGCTTGATTCTATGCTCGATGATAAAAATACCACGGGCTCAAGAGTGTTTGACTGGTTTGTGACTACTTTAAGAAAGCGGGCATCCGCACCGGCTTTTCATCCAGATGCTTCCCAGGAAATTCTCAATCTTGGAGACTCTCTATTCGGTTTGATTCGTTCATCTACCGATGGGAACCAATCTATTGTATGTTTGTATAATTTTTTACCCAGTTCAACCGTGGTCAAGCCGATGAAGGAAATTAAAAAACGCTTTCCCGAAAGCAAGGCGAGAGATTTAATTAGTGGCGGAGAAATTGATTGGGGAACAAATGATTTCGAACTTCGTCCATACCAGGCTGTTTGGTTATTGTCCCATTGAATCTTTTTTTACTCGAAGAAGCCGTTGATGAAATTGAATGGCCCGCTCAGGACGAACGGGTGGTTCATTTAAAAAAAGTGCTCCAAGCAAAAGATGGGGAACGGCTTGATTTTGGGGTAATTAATGGTCCGCGGGGTAAAGGCTTGATCGAATGGATAGATTGTGGAGCAGTCAAAATTTCTTTTGAGTGGAATGCTCCTCACTTATCCGACCTTCTTCCCATCTCCTTATTGGTTGGTCTTTCAAGACCCCAGACTTGTCGTAAGGTGATCGAACAGGCGGCCTCGCTCGGAGTGGCGGAAATAATTTTTTTCCATACGGACAAGGGAGAGTCTTCCTACGGTGAAAGTTCACTCTGGCATGATGAATGGCAACGATTGTTGATTAAAGGCACGGAACAGGCATTTTCCTGCCATCTTCCACGATGCATTAAGGTCGATGGTTTGGAGCAAGCCCGAGCCGCTTCTCAAATTGCCCCCAAGGTTGCCTTGGCCCTTGATATTTATGAGGCCGGCGAATGCATTTCCACCTTCAAACAGAAAAAGGATGAACCTGCCCACTTGGCGATTGGACCAGAGCGCGGATGGTCCGGTCAGGAAAGAGATTATCTGAGGGCTAATGGGTTTAGCCTTTGTCATATGGGCCAACGTGTTTTGCGGGTTGAGACTGCTGTGGTGGCCGCGGTGGGGGCAATATCCCCAGCTTACTGGGCTGGTAAGGGTTGGGCAGGTAGATAGATACGATGCACGGGAGAACCGCGTTTTTCCTTACCCAAAACTTTTGCTAATTCCCAACCTTTAAATTGAAGGACTTGTTCGCCTGGGCTTTCTAAAATAATTCGGCCATTACGAGTGAGAAAATTTTCCTGCCTTATAAGGTCAAGAATTTGGGGGCAGAGCCGATCTATCTCCATGTAGGGAGGATCGATAAAAATGATATCGTAGGGTTGGTCGGGCTTGCTCTTGAGGAAGTCCATGACATTGCGGTTTACAAGCCTCCCCGCGGAGCCTTCCAATTTTGCACTTTTGAGAACGGCTGCGAGGTTTACTTTTAAGTCTGCAAAGACTTTTCGATGGTTTTCAACTAAAGTGATTTCTGCCGCCCCCCGGCTCAGTGCTTCCAGGCCATAGGCACCAGAACCGGCAAACAGATCGAGAGCCCGGATTTGTGGAAGTAAGTTTGAGATGGACGAGAATAGTCGTTCACGAGTCGTCTCAATCGCCGGACGTACTCCATTTTTCGAATTTACTCGCAAGGGAATACCCCGGGCTTTTCCTCCGCTTATACGCATAATGACTCTTTTCTTTTTCCAAACATAAATTCATCCCTTGCATGGTGTTGAGTTGCCAAGCAAGCAGTATTTTTTCTACCTTTGCTAAATATGGCGAGGTATATCCGGGCATTTATTGAAGATTCTCCAGAAAATGAAGGGGATGAAGTATTGTTGGCTAAAGATGAAGGAAATCACCTCAGCCGAGTTTTACGCATTCAAAAGGGAGATGCTTTGGAATTACTTGACGGTAAGGGAGGGCGTTTCGCTTCCAAGTGCTTGGAAGTAGACCGGAATCAAGTCAGGGTGCTTGTTTCTAAAATGGAGAAGATTGCTCCATGCAATCCCCAAACCCGAATGGCTATTGCTTTGGGCAAGGGAAACAAGTGGGAAGAAATTATCCGTCCATTAACGGAATTGGGAATCAATCGATTGACTCCTTTGAAGACAGAGAGAACGGAGGGAGCTTTTCCCGGAGCAAAATTAAAAGACAAGAAAGAACGGTGGCTCAAGATTGCCCGCGAAGCATGCAAGCAAAGCGGAAATCCCTGGCTTCCTGATTTTGACAGCCCGGTTGATTTTCAGGACCTGATCAAATCTCCAGAAGCAGGTGAAGAAAGATGGATGGCCAGTTTATCCTCGGGCATGCGAACAGAAAGCATGGGTAAACAAGCGAAATTACTCTCTATTTTTATTGGCCCAGAAGGTGGGTGGAGCGAACGGGAGGAAGCCCAGGCTAAGGAGGCAGGCCTTTCTTTCTTGTCCCTTGGATCTTATGTCCTAAGGCTGGAGACAGCGACTGTTAGTGCATTGGCGGTTGCACGACAGTTATTGCTTTGCTAGGTAATTAGGTATGCCGGCGGAATTTACGGGTGAGCAAAAACTCAGGATTGTACTGGAATCGATCATTCGTGGGGTTCCCAGAGATGAACAGTGCAAAAAATACGGCATTACTCCGGAGCAATTCCAAACATGGCATGATCATTTGATCAAAAACGGGGGGAGTATTTACGAGCAAGCAGGGTCCAATGTAGGACGGATTTCCAGTCAGGCTAAAAAAATCCGTACTCGAAAAGTAAAATATGTGCCCTGGTATATCAAATTACTTTTAATCCTTAGTGTTTTCTCTAACCTGGCTGCCGGAATTGTTTGGGCAGTTTGGAACTGGTCGGTTCAAGGCGTTGAACTTGGGCCTATGGTAGATGCAGAACCATCCATATCTCAGATAGAAGTAACAGATGATAATACTTCATCGGTTAAAGATATCGCCAAGCAACCACCGGAGTTGGATGATTTAATCGAACAGGTTGATCAATTTGGCAAACTATCCGATGATGGAATAGAGAACGGATTGGAGTCACCTGATTTAGGAAAAAACTCCAAGGCAAACCTTGAGGAAATGCTCGCACCAGCTTTAAAACTTCCAGAACCACCATCGAGCTTGGAGTTGGGGAATCGAGTGGACTTTATTGACCAAACCTATGAAGCCAAACATGTGGTCTACCTTATTGATGTCGGGTCTTATCAGTTAAAAGGTCCTAATGGTGTGGAGCGCTTGGAATCTATGAAACTCTCCGTCTTGGAATCCTTGACCAAGCTCTCCGCAAATTCTTATTTTAACCTTGTGCTTTGCTGGAACCTTAGAGAATCCCATGCCCTGGGCAAAACGATTCTACGGGCCAATGATGAAAATAAAAGATATGCCACCGAATGGATTACAAGCCTTGGTACAAGTCCTAAATTGTTAAAGGAAGGAAGAAACCAATTTTATCCAAAAGAGCTTCTTTATGCACAAATACTCCCTGGAGTGGTTGGGCCTTGGTATGGACTTGCAACCGCCATGAGTTATGACCCTGATATCGTTTTCTTTCTTGCTGGAAATATGCCTGATTTTTCACCCGATGAAGTTTCACGCAATGATTTCAACGGTTTGGGAATTAATCTGGATACAAATTTATTGGCAAATCCACAATCTGCTGGGGTGGGGCAGGGGCTGAACTCCTTAATTCGTAAGACTGCAGGTTATTGGCTTGTTGCCCTTCAAAGTGAGCGGAATTTACCGGACAATGCCGAGGAAATAGAGGAGATTGCTTTAAAAAGATTGGGCATTGATTCATCCCTGCCTGGATTAAGTTTACAAAAACATTCTATTCCCTGGGAAAAAGCATTTGATAATTTTCTCGCGGGTTTGGAATTGGGAATAGCCAAAATTCCACAGGTACATGTTTTTCAAACTTTGCAGGAACATACAAGATGGCCAACATCTTTGCAGAAATCGATGGCTGAGTTTTGTGAAAGTACCCGCGGGAACTTGAGTGTTTTTCCCTAACCCCTAGCTTTGCTTGCTATGTTGGCGAGTCTTTATCGATTAACTTTCCTTTATCTCTGCTTTTCAACCGGAGTTTGGGCGAACTTTGCACAGCCGAAGGTAGATGACCTAATAGTTGTAGAACCTGCCCTAACTTCCCCGGTGGTTGTTCATGGTGGAGAGGTATGGGTTGGGTTAAAGATTTCACTGAAACCCGATTGGCATGTTTATTGGAAAAATTCGGGCGAGTCGGGTTACCCCACAACTATTCAATGGTCATTACCAGAAGGATGGATGGTAGGTGAACTTGAATTCCCCTCTCCATATTTGTATGAATACGAAGGGATGACTGGTTATGCCTTGGAGAATAATTTTACTTTGCTTGCCCATTTACAAGCTCCAGATTCGTTTAAGGACTCCATTGGGAAGACAGTTAAAGTAAGTGGAACCTTCAGCGCCCTTGTCTGTAATGAAGCATCCTGCCTGCCCTTTGAACGCTCTTTTTCTCTGGATCTTACATGGGGCAAAGATACTGAGTTTGATGGGGGTGCCCGGGAATGGCTAGGTAAGGCGAGGTCAAAACTCCCCATTCCTATGCCAACTAGTTCAAGTGGAAGTGCTTTCTTTTCAGGATCCTCAGGGAAATTATCGATTCATGCTCCCAAGATACAAAACCTAGGAAGCAATGATTTCATCTTCTTCCCGGAAGATCCTTCTATATCTGTAGACCTTTCTTCGCGTTCATCCTCAACTGAAAATCGTTCAATTGGTATGGACTGGATACTAGCCGAAGGTTATGAGCAACCACCCGAAAGTTTAACTGGAGTATTGGTTCATCCAAGCCTTTCCAATGCGTGGAAAATCTCCTTTCCTATCCAAGATACAGGCTTTTCTTCATCTTCCCGTGACTATTCTGGGGGAACGGAATATATCGCTGATGAATTTGTTTTACTTCGCCTTCTTCTCGCGGTCGTTTTCATAAGTATGGCTGCCTGGGCGTATGGCCGAGCCCAGCAACCATCAGCACGAGTCAGCAACTGGTATGTATTTGCCATTCTCAGTCTAGTGTATGGCCTGTGGTTGGGCTACCCTGGTCGAGCAACTTCGTCCACTTCAGGTAGCCTACATTGGGAAACCTGGAGTCAGGAATTACAGGATAAATTACTTGCCGATGGGGAAGCGGTTTATGTGGATTATACAGCTAAGTGGTGTCTTTCTTGTCAGGTAAATAAACGTGTTTATGGAGATCAAGAAGTGATCGATGCGATTGCTGCGGGTAATGTAAAATTATTACGGGCGGATTGGACGAAAAAAAGTGCCCAAATTCTTAAAGCGCTCCAATCTCATGGTCGGGAGGGTGTTCCCTTGAATGTGTTTTATCCCAGTTCTAATAATGGAGTTTCTGTAAATCCCCTCATTCTTTCGGAAGTTCTAACCGCTGATCTCCTGAGTGAAACAATGCGTCAGGGACGGGCAGTCGATGAGGATACTAAAGAGTATAACTTTTCCGCTCTTTTGGGGCTCGCTTGGTTAGGTGGATTAATTCTTAACCTTATGCCCTGTGTATTTCCTGTAATTGGCCTAAAAATTATGGGTTTTGTGAAGCAGGCTGGGGAAGACCGTTCACGCATTATTCGGCATGGTTGGGTCTTTACTCTCGGTGTTTTGCTATCCTTCTGGGTGTTGGTTGGCGTTCTTTTAATCATGCGGGATGGTATGGAGGAGCAACTCGGTTGGGGGTTTCAGCTTCAGGAACCCGGATTTGTATTTATTCTTGCCCTGATTCTTTTGATCTTTGGTCTCAGTTTAAGTGGTGTATTCGAAATTGGAATGTCTGTAACTGGAATAGGTTCCGGTTTGTCACAAAGGTCTGGTTTATCAGGAAGTTTCTTTTCTGGCGTCTTGGCTACAGTGGTGGCCACCCCCTGCATGGCTCCTTTCCTTGGAGTTGCCGTAGGTGCTGCCCTGACCCTGCCACCTTTCTCATCCTTTATTATATTCACAGCAGTAGGAATGGGGCTTTCCACCCCTTATCTTGGCCTTTCCTTTTTTCCTCAGTGGGTACAGAAACTTCCCAAACCTGGAGGGTGGATGGAATCTTTCAAGCAATTTATGGCCTTTCCTATTTATGCCACTGTAGCTTGGTTGCTCTGGACACTTGAAGGGCTGCTCTAAGCCAAAAAAAAACACTTCCGGGCCGATCGCCCGAAAGTGTTTTGTGACTAAATATTGCTAGCTAAAATTAAAGGGCAACTTCACCCTGCTCGCCAGTACGAATACGCACGGCTTGCTCAATAGGGATGACAAAAATTTTACCATCGCCAATTTTCTCGGTTTTGGCGGCTTTTACGATGGTATCAATTACTTTGTCTGCGATATCATCAGGAACGGCGACTTCGATGACTACCTTGGGGAGGAAATCAATGGTGTACTCGCTACCACGGTAAATTTCTGTATGTCCTTTTTGTCGCCCGAAACCCTTGGCTTCAATCACAGTCATTCCTTCAATTCCAATTTCGGAAAGGGCTTCTTTTACATCTTCGAGTTTAAAGGGTTTAATAATGGATTTGATCAGTTTCATATTCGTATAAAAGTTAGGTGTCTTTGAGGGTAGTTAAGATTAGCTAAGAGAATAACCATTCTCGCCATGAGCCGCTTGGTCAAGCCCCTTTGTCTCATCTTCTTCGGATACCCGAATGCCAGAGGTCAGGGCAGAAACTACTTTTACGATGATGTAAGTGGCAACAACAGAAAGAGCGATCGCAGCCAAACAACCTTGGGCTTGAACAATCAATTGATCGGTCCAGCTTTCAGTATTTATTCCCAAGCCTCCAAGCTCGCCTTTCCAACCAAGGTAAGAGACCAGTAAAGTTCCAAGTATTCCACCGACTCCGTGAACCGCAGCCACATCAAGGGAATCGTCAATGCCCAACTTTTCTTTGATGAAGCCACATGCATAGTAACAGATAATTCCGGCCGATGCTCCAATAATGATTGCTCCGAGTGGTCCCACACTTCCGGAAGCTGGAGTAATGGTTGCCAGTCCAGCAACCATTCCGGTGACAATTCCAACAAGCCCGGGCTTTCCTGTGCTACGCCATTCCACAAGCATCCATACCAAGCTTGCTGTGGCGGCTGATAGATGTGTGACCAACATGGCCATTCCTGCACTGGTATCTGCAGCGGCAGCACTACCTGCATTAAACCCAAACCATCCAACCCAGAGCATAGCAGCACCTGTCATTACCATGCCAGGGTTATGCGGAGGTTTTAAAGATTTTGGGAAGCCTTGCCTACGACCGAGCATAGCGGCTAAGGTTAGGGCAGATGCACCTGCGGTTGCGTGAACCACAATACCACCTGCAAAGTCAATTACTCCCTTTTCGGCAAGCCAGCCGCCACCCCATACCCAGTAGCATACCGGACAATAAACGACGATAAGCCAGAGGGCACTAAAGAGAAGAACTGCAGAAAATTTAATCCGCTCGACAAATGCGCCCACGATAAGAGCGGGTGTGATGATCGCAAAAGTCATTTGAAACATGATCCAAACCGTTTCTGGATGATCCCCGTTGAGGGAATCAGCAGACAGGTGTTGCAAGAAGAAGGCTTCGGTTCCACCGATCCATTCACTGCCTGAAGTCAAAGAGAGGCTGTAGCCAACGGCAAACCAAACCATTGATGCGAGACAGGCGATGGCAAAGCAGTGCATTAAAACGGAGAGCACATTTTTGGACTGAACCAAGCCTCCATAAAAAAGAGCCAGACCGGGGAGCGTCATGAACAAAACAAGTGCGGTTGCAGTAAGCATCCATGCAGTGTTTCCACTATCCAATGTAGCTTCTTCCTCATCCACCTGTGCGGGTGCTGTTTCGGATGCCAAGATGGTGGCATCCGCCGAACCTATTTCGGTTGGTTGTCCATCTTGAGCAGACAAGAATGGCAAAAGGGCCATGCTAAATAGAAAAATTATGTATTTGGAAATCATTATTTTATTTGTTCGAGATTACAGCAGTGAAGTGAGTAGCGTTTACTAAGAAAAATTTTCACATAATGAGCAATTATAATTTTAAGATGAAAACTTTTCATGTGTGATCCCGCCAAAACACAAAAAAGCCCGGTTCACAAAGGAACCGGGCTAAGGTTAAACAGAAACAATAAGTATTTTTAATTCCTTATTGCCTGATAAGATTCGAAAAATTACAGAGCTTCGTCTCCTTTTTCTCCTGTTCGAATACGTACACACTCTTCCATCGGTAAAATGAAGATTTTACCATCTCCAATTTTCCCAGTTTGTGCGGCACCTACGATCGCATCGACTACTTTGTCTGTCAGATCGTCTGCCACGCCAATTTCGATTTTAACTTTCGGTAAAAAATCGACGGTGTATTCGCTACCTCGGTAGATTTCGGTATGTCCCTTTTGTCGGCCAAATCCTTTGACTTCAGAGACGGTCATACCTTCAACTCCGATTTCGGACAAGGCATCCTTAACTTCTTCAAGCTTGAACGGCTTGATGACTGCTTTGATTAATTTCATGATAATTCTTTTGTTTTTGATTAATGGGTCTTAAGTAGAAGCGATTGTTTAGTTTGTGTAGGCTTCTTGACCATGCTCGGTAATGTCAAGCCCACGATCTTCTTCTTCTTCACTAACACGGACTCCCATAATAGCTTTTAATACCGTAAATACGATATAAGCAAAGACAAAGGCAAATATGCTTACCAACAAGGCACCCTTAAGTTGTACCATGAAGTCAAATCCGTCCGCAAAAATGGCAACAGCTAGTGTTCCCCAGATTCCACATACCCCGTGAACGGAGATAGCACCGACTGGATCGTCAATTTTGGATTTATCAAAAAAGGTGATCGCGAAGACAACAATTATTCCAGCGATTAAACCGATAAGGATGGCACTGCCTACGGAAACCACATCTGCATTAGCTGTTATTCCTACCAGACCAGCCAATATGCCATTAAGGGCCATGGACAGGTCAGGCTTTTTCAGAGCGAACCAGGAAGTAAACATTGCTCCGAGAGCACCTGCACAAGCAGCCAAGGTTGTAGTAGTGAATACCAATCCAAGTGCACCTGGTTCTGCAGATAACACTGAACCACCGTTGAATCCGTACCAGCCAAACATCAGTAAGAATACTCCAATAGCTGCAAGCGGGAAGTTGTGGGCAGGAATCGGCTTGATGCCGTTCTCGGTGTATTTCCCACGGCGGGGACCAAGGACCATCACGCAGGCCAGAGCACCGAAACCACCAAAAGCATGGACGACAGTTGAACCAGCAAAATCTTTAAATCCCATATCAGCCAAGACTCCTCCGCCCCAGTGCCAGGAACCTGCAACAGGGTAAGCAACGCCTACGAAAAGAACTGCAAAAACCATAAAGGCAGAAAGCTTCACCCGTTCGGCAACTGCACCAGATACAATGGTTGCTCCGGTTGCAGCAAACATAGCTTGGAAGATAAAATCACCAAATCCTGTCATGGCTAAACCGAGCCCACCATATCCCCAGGTTGATCCACCATCTGCGTTGAGATCGCCAATCATTCCGCCCCAGCTAAACCAACCGTTAAAATCTCCTGGATAATGAGTGTTAAATCCGAAAAAGGCGTAAGTTAAAACGCCAATGGAAATAATAAACACATTTTTAAACAGAATATTTACAGTGTTCTTTCTTTGGCAAAGACCAGACTCTAAAGTGGCAAACCCAAGGTGCATTAAAAAGACAAGAGCTGCGGCAATTACAGTCCATAACATGGAAGTCGTGAAAAAGTCATAGGCAGGTGCATATTCACCTTGAGCCTCTAACAGTTCCAGGTAGTCATCGACTGGACCGGCTTCTTCCTCAGCGGCTGGCGTTTCTTCGTGATCATCCGCATGGGCGGGCACGGCGTTTGAGAATGCAAGTATGATCGCCAAAAGAAGAAACTTCCAGGGAGATGTACCTATACATAATAACTGTAGGGATTTAGATTTCATTTTATTAATTATTGATATTCAGTGATTAATGACACTTTAATTAGTTAGTATGAGCATTATTGCATATGGCGTGCCAAAATTGACTAAGCCCCGAATGTGGTCTAAAATTTTACTGCCGAACTCATCCAAATGTTTAGTTTGTGATCAACTAGATTTTTTGATGATCTCCTCTAGCAAGGTATTCCATTGGCTTGCCCCAAGCTCTACAAAGTGTTTGGATAGTTTAGGTAATGCAACATGACGCCACCATGGATTTTCCCCTCGGACAATCAGCAAATAAAGGGGTTCCAATTAGGCCCTTGGCGGAACGCATGCGTCCGCTTTCATTAAATGGAGTAATTGGGCAGGATCATTTATTGGGTGATGGATGCCTGCTTCCCAAATTGATTCGAGAGAACCGGGTAGGGAATTTGATCTTTGCCGGTCCTCCGGGTACAGGCAAAACAAGTTTGGCCACTGTGATTGCAATGGAAGGAGGGTGTAAACTACTCAAAGTAAATGCAGTTACCTCCAATGTTGCAGAATTACGTGAGACCTTGAAGCTTGCAAAGTATCACGGTGCAGAAAAGTGCTACCTTTTCGTGGATGAGATTCATCGATTCAATAAAGCCCAACAGGATCTTCTTTTACCTGACATCGAATCCGGTGAGGTCCGGCTAATAGGTGCGACGACTCATAATCCAAGATACTATGTGATTGATCCTCTGCTTAGTCGGTCACACTTGTTTTCTCTAAAGTCTGTGGATGATAAAATGATCGAACAAGCTCTTCATTTTTGCCTTACGGATAGGGAGCGTGGCTTAGGCGATCGTCAATGTTCTGCTGAAGAGGGAACCCTTGCCAGTTTGGCTCTTTTTGCCGAGGGAGATATGAGACGGGCATATAATTTATTGGAAACCATCGTGGAGGGATTACCCGAAGGGGCAACGATTGGGGAGGAGCAAATTTCTCTCTTTGCCGGTGAACGCGGGGTTCGTTATGATCGGGATGAGGATGAGCATTACGACACTGCATCCGCTTTAATTAAGAGTATGAGAGGAAACGACCCAGATGCCGCGGTTTATTGGCTCGCCAAGATGTTGGCAGGCGGGGAGGACCCACGATTTATTGCCCGTAGACTTGTTATATTCGCATCCGAGGATGTGGGCCTGGCCGATTCTCGTGCCTTGTTGATGGCCGATGCTGCTTTTCGGGCATGCGAAACCATTGGTTTGCCGGAGTGCGAACTTAATCTTGCACATGTTACCCTCTTTCTTGCCACTTGCCCCAAGAGCAATAGCGCCACCCTTGCCATTGGGGAAGCGAAGCGTGCCCTGCGGGAACAACCCGTCCAGTCCGTCCCCTCCTCAGTCCGCGACCGCCATGGTCGAAACCGTGAGGACCGCGAAGAAGGGGAGGAGGGCTACCTGTACAGCCATAAATTCCCCGAAAATATTTCCGGTCAGGAATACCTTGAGAAACCGCTCGCTTTGTATCGTCCGAAAAAGTCGGGTGCGGAGTCGGCAATTGCCGAGCGGATTGAAAAGTGGAAAGCACTCCGCCGATCGGCCCAAAAATCTTCCCCGCTGTAAAGCGGTACTGGTACCGGGGTCCTTACTCCTTGTCGGAGGTCTTGCCTTTCCAGTTTGAGCTTTTCTTAGCTGCCTGCCGGCCCTCGTCCGGGTTGCCGGCATCTCCGCCCATCGCAATCATTTCGGGATAGGTGTCGTCCCACCATTTGCTATAGGCTTTATCCAGCCTAGCAACCAGTCCTGGTTTTTTATCGGCCAGATCATTCTCGCATTCTGGGTCTTTTTTCACATCAAATAATACCCACTTATCCTTTGGACTGATTGCCCAGTGATACTGTGCGGTGCCATAGGCGTAGGTATGAACCGTACGTCCCTTCTCGATTGCCTGCAGAGCCATACACTGGCTCATGTACTTCAGGCAGTCCTTATTTCCACAGTGGTGACTGCGAAGCATAAGGAAATTGCCTTGGCGTACCCCTGCCATCGCATACTTGTGGTGTTCGGCAAATCCACTGGGCCAACGGGCAACATGATGGAAAAGAATCCTGTCCTTTTGCCAATCCTTGACTTGTCTATTGGATTCAAGCAGAGGAAGCAGGTTATGTCCCTCCAATTTGGGTTTTAAGTTTGCAGGGATCTTAGTACCGGTCAGTTCACAGATCGTGGGAAATACATCAAGATGGGCGGTGAGATTACCCATAATTCTTGGTTTCCATTTGCCTGGCCATCTCCAAAAGGAAAAGGCACGGGTGCCCCCCTCCCATGCGGAACACTTGGGCCCGCGCATATTGGCGTTGTATACATCCAATCCCTCGGTCACTCCGTTGTCATTCACCATGATCACGATGGTGTCTTCATCCCTGCCTGTATCCTTGAGGAATTTCATCAGTCGTCCGAGGTTGTAATCAATATTTTCCACCATTGCTAAATAGGTGGCATGAGTATCATTCAGTCCGGCATCACGGAATGGTTTAATGAATTTTTCCGGAGCAGCCAGAGGGGTGTGGGGAGAGTAGGTGCAGAGGTAGCAAAAGAAAGGATCATTCCCCGCTTCCTCAATAAAGGTCATGGTTTCATCAAAGAATACATCCTCGCGGTATCCTTTGGTTTCCATTCTCTTGCGGTTGCGCACGAAAACGGCGTCAAAATGAGCATTTGGACCAGCCTGGTTGGTGGAGCACCAGTCAAATCCCTGACCGCTTGGCCCTGGTGCATTTCCCAGGTGCCACTTGCCCACAAATCCAGTGCGGTATCCATTCTGTTTTAAAAGTTCAGGAAAACAGACCACTTTTTCATCCAGTTGCTGGCGCGGTGGAATGGTGTGGGTTACTCCGGTGCGAAACTCATGCATCCCACTGAGCAGGGCGGCCCGGGTGGGGGAGCAGGATGGGCTGACATAGAAATTATCAAAGCTCACACTTTCATCTCGCAACTTATTGGTGTGTGGAGTCTTTAAATAGGGGTGACCATGGGCATTCACATCCCCATATCCCTGATCATCGGTGAGGATGAAAATAATATTCGGACGCTTGGCGATTCCCAAAAGGGGAAGAAGGAGGAGTAAGGAGAGGGTAGTCTTATGCATAGGTTCAAATTATTTCTCTTTCCGTAGTAGCAAATCAATCAAATAAATTCCTCCCTTTTTCTCTCGTTGACCGATACCGATCATTTCCCAAGATGGACGTATTGAAAGATTTATCCACTGATGATCTCATTGAGCTTGCTTCACGCTTCCGGTTGCAAGGCGGTGTTGTCTCGGCTGAGCCCTTTGGCAATGGCAATGTAAACGACACCTTTCTGCTCAACTCCGATACTGGGAATCGCTATACCCTGCAACGCATTAACCACGATGTGTTCAAGGATCCCGTCTCCCTGATGGATAATTTTGCCCGGGTCACCCGGCACCTTTCCCAAAAACACGCCGATGGGCAGACCACTCTTAGCACTCTTGTTCTCGTACCCGCACTGGACGGTTCAAGTTACATAACCGGGGAAGAGGGAAATTACTGGCGGGTCACCGAATATGTGCCTAACGGTCTGTCCCTCGAAGTTCCTCAGTCCCGCGAACATGCCTATGAGGCTGCCCGTGCCTTTGGAGACTTTCAGTACCAATTACATGACCTTCCGGATGATCCTCTCATCGAGACCATTCCCGACTTTCACAACACCGAATCCCGCTACCATGCTTTTATTCGGGCAGTGGAGGCGGATCCCTGCCAACGTGCCTCCGAGGCGGCCGATCTCATTTCCTTTTCCAGGGAAAATGAACATCTAGCCAACCTCATCCGCTATGCCGATTTTCCCACCCGCACGGTGCACAATGATACCAAGCTCAACAATGTGCTGTTGCATGAGACCACCGGTGTGGGTCTCTGCGTGGTCGATCTCGATACTGTGATGCCCGGTTGTGCCTTGCACGACTTTGGGGATTTGGTACGCACCGCAGCCTGCTCATCCGAAGAGGATGAGCCCGATATCTCCAAAATTCATTTCCTGCCCGATCGTTTTTCCGCCCTTGTCGAGGGCTACCTCTGCGGAGTGCGCGACCTGCTCGAGTCCGTGGAAGTGGAACACCTCGCTGTGGCCCCTCAGGTCATTACCTATGAGCTCGCCCTGCGCTTCCTTACCGATTTTTTACTGGGCGATACTTACTTCAAAGTAAAACGGCCTGGTCACAACTTTGAGCGTGCCCGTGCCCAGTTTCAATTGCTACGCTCCATGCAGGAACATGCCCCGCAGATGAAAAGCACGGTATCCTCGTGCCT
>Ga0209631_10001496_pt1 | contig 29882 bp, 30 predicted proteins | sample COG_08_FD_184752 | JGI IMG/M metagenome (GOLD analysis project Ga0209631, IMG submission 184752) | Pelagic Microbial community sample from North Sea - COGITO 998_met_08 (SPAdes) (version 2) | ecosystem: Environmental > Aquatic > Marine > Neritic zone/Coastal water | place: Helgoland, sampling... | reverse complement strand
GTAGTTATAGACCCTTGGGCTCTAATAAATGAAATTCAAAAAATTGAAAAGCAAGGACTCAAAATTACGCCTAAATTACTAAAAATATCAAATAAAGCGAGTTTAATATTACCGTATCATCAAGAATTAGACCTATTAAGAGAGAACGCTAAAGGTAATAATAAAATAGGAACGACAGGTAGAGGCATAGGTCCTGCTTATGAAGATAAAGTTGGAAGAAGAGCAATAAGAATATGTGATTTATTCAATAAAGAAAGTAGAGAAAAACAATTAATAGCAGCCCTTGCTCACCATAATATTATATTAAAAGGCTTAAATAAAAAACCAATACGTAAAGCAAATATAAATAAAATATTAGATAAAATTGCTCCTGTTTTGAAACCATTTGTAACTAATACAATGGAATTAATTATATCTTCTAATAAATTAAATAAAAATATCCTATTTGAAGGAGCTCAAGGTTCAATGCTAGATATTGATCATGGAACATACCCTTTTGTAACTTCATCTAATACAGTATCAGCGCAATCTGCTACTGGTTCTGGAATTGGACCTTCTCTTATACATAATGTCTTAGGAATAACTAAAGCATATACTACAAGGGTAGGTAATGGACCTTTCCCAACTGAGTTAAATAATAAAACTGGAGAATTATTAGGAAAGATAGGACATGAATTTGGAGTTGTAACAGGTCGAAAGAGACGATGTGGGTGGTTTGATGCAGTAATGGTAAATTATACTATTAAATTATCTGGTATTCATGGGATAGCTCTTACAAAACTCGATGTACTTGATTCCTTTAAAGAAATAAAGGTTTGTATAGGTTATAAAATAAATAATAAAATTATCAAAACAGTTCCTGAAAATTATATAGAAATGAATAAAATAAAGCCAGTTTATGAAACTCTTAAAGGCTGGCAAAAGTCTACTCAAAAGTGTAAATCTTTTTCAGAATTACCTTCGAATGCGAAAAAATATATTAAAAGAATTGAAAAATTAATTGAGTGCCCAGTTTCAATGATATCAACATCTCCTGAAAGAAATGATACTATTTTGATAAATAATCCTTTTAAATAACTTTTTTAGCCTCTATTGCCAAATTATTTTCTGATTTACTTATACTTTTTACTGCGGCCTGAACTTTTTCAAAAGCCTTAACTTCAATTTGCCTAATTCTTTCCCTGCTTACATTATACTCTTTACTTAGCTCTTCTAGAGTCTTTGGCTCATCTGTAAGTCTTCTATAACTAAATATATTTCTCTCTCTATCAGATAATAAGGATAATGCAGAACCTAACATAGATTTTCTTTTATCAAGTTCTTCTTTTTCAGAAACATATGTTTCTTGGTTAACAGATTGTTCATCAACTAATACTTCTTGCCAATCTCCTTCAGTAGAATCATTTTTTCTAGGAGCATTTAATGAGTAGTCTCCTCCTATCCTTTGATTCATATTAATTACTTCCTTTTCATCTACTACTAATTTTTGGGCTATTATTTTTATAGCTTCTGGTGAGAGGTCTTTTTCATCAAAAACTTTCAACTCATTCTTTATCCTTCTCAAATTAAAAAATAATTTTTTTTGAGCTGAGGTTGTTCCTATTTTAACTAAAGACCAAGAATGTAATATATACTCTTGAATTGAAGCTTTAATCCATAACAAGGCATAGGTAGCTAAGCGAAAGCCTTTATCTGGGTCAAAACGTTTCACAGCTTTCATTAATCCTATATTACCTTCACTTATTAAATCTGAAATAGGCAATCCATAACCTCTATAGCCCATAGCAATTTTAGCCACTAATCTTAAGTGACTAGTAACTAATGTGTGTGCAGCATCAATGTCTTCATGTTCAAGCCAATTTTTTGCTAGAGTATATTCTTCATCTTGTTTTAAAATAGGAAATTGTCCTATTTCAGATAAATATCTTTTTAAACTACCATCGGCTGAAATTGAAGGTAACGTTATATTAGACATAAATACATTCCTATTAAACATTTCATAGTCAATAAATTGGGTATTTTGATTAAAATATCAAGTAAATTTATTTAAAATTTTCAATTGATATTTTTAAATTTTTCATATCATCAGGTAAGCCTATAGTAAATTCTAACTCTTTTTTAGTAATTGGATGTGTCAATTTTAAGCTATATGAATGTAAAGCTTGTCTGGAGAATTGCTTAACTACTTCTGGCATTTTTAAAGGTATAGTATGGCCTTTAGAATATAACTGATCTCCAATAATTGGTAAACCAATACTAGCTAAATGAACTCTAATTTGATGCGTTCTTCCAGTTTGTAAGTTACACTCCAATATAGATGAATTACTATATGAATTAAGAATTTTATATTCGGTAATTGCCGCTCTACCGCCATTTTTTAAAATTGTCATTTTTTTTCTATCATGTGGGTTCCTTCCTATATTATTCTCTATTATTCCTAATCTATGCATTGGCTTTCCCCAGACAATAGCTTGATATTTTCTTTCTATATTTTTTAAAGATATAGCTCTTGATAAATACCTGTGAGCTTCATCATTTTTTGCCACTATCATTAAACCAGAAGTATCTTTATCCAACCTATGAACAATACCTGGTCTTTTTACTCCTCCTATACCTGATAAACTTCCCTTACAATGATATAATAAAGCATGTACCAATGTACCTGAGTAGTTTCCTGGTGCTGGATGAACAACCATACCTTCTTTTTTATTTATTATTAGTAAGAACTCATCCTCGTATATAACATCTAAGGGTATATTCTCAGGAATGGGGATATCATCTTCTAACTCAGGTAAAATAATTCTTATATAGCTATCTTTAATTAATTTATGAGAAGGATCTAAATTCTTTTTATTATTAATGTATAAGTGACCACTTAAAATAAGTTTTTTAAAATAGGATCTACTAAATTTTTCATTATGTAACGTACAGGCTTTATCAACTCTAATGCCTTTTTCTTTATCAGAAACTAAAAATTCAATCACTTTAGTAGAAATATCCATAAAAAAAGCTTAAATATATTAAATAATTAATAATATAGGTGATATATAATGAGAGGTCTAAAATTTTTAGTAATATTTATGGGCATCCTAATATTGTTAGGAACTTCATTTCTAGTTTTTACAATAATACAAAGAGGAAGCAAACTAATACAATCAGATGAAAATAAAATTATTAACTCTTCAATAGAGATAACATCTCCAAAAAATATGGAATTAAAGGATCTTACAAGTAATAACAAAAATATTATTATTAAATTTGAAGGTGATAAAAGATATTTGTTTAAGATAATAAGTATAGATACTGGCTTAGAATTAAAATCTATTTTAATAAATAAATAATGGTTAGTATTAAATTATCTAATCAAATTAAAAAAAATATTCATAATCATGCTTTAAAAGAATACCCAAAAGAATGCTGCGGCTTTCTAATAGGATACGCTAATGATAATTTATTAATATGTGTAGATATAAAAACTACTCATAATGTAGCTAAAAATCCGCAGAAGTTTTTTGAAATAAACCCACAAGATATAATAAATATTCAAAAGAAATATAGAAATACTAAATTACTAGTTATAGGTCATTATCACAGCCATCCCAACATGATATTAAATTCAAAACCATCAAAAAAAGATATAGACTCTATACATGATAGTAATTTATGCTGGGTTATAGTGGGTATAAATAATGATGGTATCGAATACTCAGCATATATACCAGAATTAACCAAAGAGAATACTTATGATTTAAAAAAAATTAATATTATTTAGGGGAATAAGAATGCAAGATCACGAATTAAATCCTGACGCTTTAGAAATAATAAATGATGTAAGAGTAGCTGAAAAGTCTGGGGAGAGAATACCAATGTATAAGATGGATCATATACAAGCAAGACAGTCTTATCTTGCAATGAGAAGCGCATTATCACCAGCTGCTCCAAATGTATTTAAAATTATTGAAATGGAAATTCCTGTTAATGGACAGAATATTAAAGCTCGCTATTATCGTGGTATAAATAATAGTGAGGAGACTTCTCTTCCTGTTACAATCTTTTTTCATGGCGGCGGATGGGTTATTGGAGATCTTGATACTCATGATGTTGTCTGCAGACAATTATCAAACCAAGGAAAATTTGATGTAATTTCAATTGATTACCGTATGGGGCCAGAATTTAGATTTCCAACTGCTATAAATGACGCAATTACTTCAATTAGTTGGATTAATAATAATTCTTTAAAATTACCTATAGATACTTCTAAGATAGCAGTATGTGGAGATAGTGCAGGCGGTAATATTGCAACAGTATGCTGCCTTAATTCAAAAATTAATTCTGGGCCATTAATTAGCTTTCAAGCACTGATATATCCTTCTACTCACATGGGAACAAACTATCCTTCAAAAGATAGATATGATGGATATATATTATCAAATAAATTAATGAGCTGGTTTGAAGAAAAATATATAGATAAAAATTTATTAAGTGATTGGAGAGCTGCTCCTATGCTTTTTGAAGATCTTTCAAACCTTCCAGAGTCACTAATAATAGTTGCAGGTTGTGACCCTTTAAAAGATGAAGGAATAGCTTATGGAGAAAAATTAAAAAAAGCTGGCAACAAGTCTGAAACAATCATTTTTGATGGACAAATACACGGATTCTTAACTATGGGTGCACGGATTAAAGATACTAAAAAATTAATTAATCTATTATCTGATAGGCTAAATAAAGCACTTAGCTAAGTTATTCTTTAAAAGAATCATCTACTTCTATTTGGTAGGCATTTGCGAGTGCGTTAGTTTGAGAGGCCATAGCTATAACTGAAAGTAATTCACTTCTCATTTCTTCAGTCATACCTTTTTTTCTTGCGACCGCTGTATGTGAATGAACACAATATTCACAACCATTCACTACACTTACTGCAATATAAATTAATTCTTTTGTAACAGAATCTAAAGCACCTGGTGCCATAACTTTTTTTATTCTATTCCATGTTGCATCTAATAAATCTGGATCATTAGCTAAGGCTTTCCATATATTATTAACTTTATCTCCACCTCTAGTTTTAGTAATATCATCAAATATTTCTTTAACTTTACCTGTAGCATTTTCTGGTTCTATTAATTTAACAGTAGCCATTATTCTTCTCCAATAAATATTATTTAACTTCTAAAATAGCAGATCTAATAGTTTCAAATATTGTATTTATTTGTTCTTTACTAACTATTAAGGGAGGAGATATTGCAATAGTTTCTCCCGTAAATCTTGTTAGTAAATTATTTTCAAAACAATTGTCAAAAACATCATATACTCTTTTTCCAAGACCATCTTCTCTAGTTTTTAATTCTATTCCTGCTACTAGACCAATAGTTCTAATATCAATTACATTATCTAAATCTTTTAACATATGAGCCTTTTCACCAAAATACTCTTCTAAACTATTAGCTCTTTCAAATAATTTTTCTGACTCATATTCTTCTAAAGTAGCTAAAGCAGCAGCGCATGCTAATGAGTGACCAGAATATGTGTAACCATGAAAAAGCTCAACTACATTTTCAGGTCCATGCATTAATCCATCATATATTTTCTTATGAGTTGCAACAGCACCCATTGGAACTGTAGCATTAGTAATTCCTTTAGCTAATGTCATTATATCAGGGATAACATTAAATTTGTCTCCGGCAAAAGGAGTGCCTAATCTTCCAAAACCACATATTACCTCATCAAAAATTAATAATATACCGTTTTTAGTACATATATCTCTAATCTCTTCAAGGTAGCCAATTGGAGGAACTAAAACACCTGTTGAACAGGCCACAGGTTCAATGATTACTGCTGCAATCGTAGATGCATCGTGTAAATTTATTAGGTCTATAAGTGAATGAGCTCTTTCTACTCCATGTTTTGGCTGACCTTTTGAAAAAGCATTTAGTTCCGGAATATGTGTATCCTGCATATGATCTACACCTGGCAAATGATTAGAAAATTGCTTCCTATTTGCAACCATACCGCCTACAGACATTCCTCCAAATCCAACCCCATGGTATCCTCTTGACCTTCCAATTAATCGTGTCCTTCTCGAGTCCCCATTTGCATTATGATATGCTAAAGCAATTTTTAAAGCAGTATCCACTGCTTCAGAACCAGAATTCGTATAAAAAATATTATCTATATCTTTTGGTAATATACCAGCTAACCTAGAAGCTAAAGTAAATGCTTTAGGGTGCCCCATATTGAAAGCTGTAGCATAGTCCATTTCAGCTACTTGGTCTTGAACAGCTTTTACTATACGTGGCCTACAATGACCCGCATTAACGCACCAAAGACCTGCTACACCATCCAAAATACTCTTATCATTATTAGTCTTGTAATACATATCTTTTGCAGAAACTAAAAACCTTGGATTCTTTTTGAAACGTCTATTAGTAGTAAATGGCATCCAATAAGATGATAAATCATTAGGAATATCATCTATTGTATTTTTATCTATTTTTTTTAGCTCTAATACATTATCTTTTAACATTGAATTTCCTTTAACTTGATATATCATATGATTGTAAATTATTAACCAATATTTGTAAAACATGACACATACTAAAAATACTTTAAATGAATTAGTTCTCTCCATTAATAAGAACAATGTTTTTATTCAGTCTCCTGATGAAACTGATACAACTTATGGCGAACTTATGAATTATATGGCTGATACTCATGCTAAATTAGCATTTTTAAAAATAAATAAGGAAGATAAAGTAGCGATAGTTTTAGGCAACGGTTCTGCTATGGCTTGCACATTTATTGCTATAGCTGCAAATTACACTTCTTGTCCTTTAAACCCTTCATATACTAAAGAAGAATTTAAATTTTACTATGATGATCTAAAAGTTAAAGCTGTAATTATTGAGGAAAATAAATCTATTGAAGCTAGAGAAGCAGCTAAAGAATTAGATATTAGAATTATTAATTTAAAAAGAAAAACTAAATCTAGAAGTGTAGAATTAGATATAAAAACAGATATAAAGAATAAGGATGAATATTTAATTGAATCGGATCAAGATGATATAGCTATGATTCTTCATACTTCTGGAACCACTTCTAGACCTAAAATGGTTCCACTTTCACAAAAAAATTTATTGGCATCTGCAAGTAATATTTCTAATACTCTAAATTTAAGTGAGGAAGATAAATGCTTAAATATTATGCCTATGTTTCATATACATGGATTAATAGCAGCTATCTTAGCTCCTATATATAAATCTGGAACAATTATTATTCCATCTGGCTTTGATGCTCTAAAGTTTTTTAGATGGATAGATAAATTTAAACCTACTTGGTATACAGCAGTTCCTACTATGCACCAAGCTATACTCAGCAGAGCTCCACGAAATATTGATATTATTAAAAATAATCAACTTAAATTCATTAGATCCTCATCAGCTTCTCTTCCAAGTACTGTCATGAAAAGCTTAGAAAAGGCTTTTAACACTTGCGTAATTGAATCATATGGTATGACAGAAGCTACACATCAGATGACTTCTAATCCTCTTCCCCCTAATAAAAGAAAGGCTGGGTCAGTAGGACTAGCTGCTGGACCAGAAGTAGCATTACTCAAAAATAATAAAATTATACATAATAATAAAGCTAATAAAGATATAACAGGGCAAATAATTATTAAAGGTGAAAATGTAACTTCAGGTTATATCAATAATCCAAAAGCTAATTCAGAAAGCTATATTGATGGCTGGTTTTTAACTGGAGATGAGGGCATATTTGATAAAGATGGCTATTTGAGAATTACTGGAAGGCTAAAAGAAATTATTAACAGAGGTGGTGAAAAAATTAGTCCTAAAGAAATTGACGAAGTACTTATGGAACATGAATATATTCAGCAAGCTGTTGCCTTTTCAGTGCCTCATGAAAAATTAGGTGAAGATCTTTATGCAGCGGTAATACTTAGAGAGAATAAAAACATTAATGAAAATGAATTAAAAGATTATTGTAGAAAGAGACTAACGCAATTTAAAATACCTAAGAAAATTCTAATTGTTGATGAAATACCTAAAGGAGCAACCGGTAAACTTCAACGTATAGGTCTGCATGAAAAACTTGGAATAAAATAAATGAATATCTGTATATTTGGTTCAGGAGCTATAGGTAGTTATATAGGTGCACTTTTGATGAAAAATGGCATAAAAGTCTCTTTAATTTGTAGAGGGGAACATCTAAAAGCTATTCAAAATAAAGGTTTATTAATGCAAAGTGCAGAAACTAATACCGAATATTTCTGTAAGCCAATAGCAACAGATGATCCTAATACTTTAGAAAAACAAGACTATATAATTGTTACTTTAAAAGCGCATTCTGCAGCACTAACGGCTAATACTCTTACCCCTTTATTTAAAGATAGTACGACAGTAGTGTCAGCTGTAAATGGCTTACCTTGGTGGTACTTTTATAAAGCTAATAATCAATATGAAAATATGAAGTTACGATCTGTTGATCCAAAAAATTTACAATGGGACTATATTACTCCTGAGAGAAGTCTAGGATGTGTAGTATATCCTGCAGCAGAAATTAAAGCACCTGGCCATGTATATCATATAGAAGGAGATAGATTTCCTATAGGTGAACCAGATGGGTCTAAATCTATTAGAGTGCAAGAGTTATCTAAAATATTAATTAGTTCTGGCTTAAAGTCTCCAGTAAGAAAAAATATTCGTGCAGATATCTGGATGAAATTATGGGGTAATTTAGCATTTAATCCTATCAGTGCCTTAACAGGAGAGACTCTAGAAGAAATAGCAAATAATAATAAATCGTGCAGCATAGTAAAAAAAATGATGTTAGAAGGTCAAGCAGTAGCAGAAGCATTAGGAATAAATTTTCCTATAACTTTAGAAAAAAGAATTGAAGGCACAAGAAATGTAGGAGCACATAAAACATCTACTTTACAAGACCTTGAACTTGGTCGACCAATGGAAATAGATGCATTAACAAAATCTGTTTCTGAAGCAGGTAAAATTGTAAATATTCCAACACCAGTAATTGATAAAATATATGAAAAAGTAAAACTCAAGGCTATTAAAGCAGGGTGTTATATAAACCCTAATTTATAAACCAATAGCACAACCATCTTTTCTAGGATCAGATCCTCCAATTAAAGTAGGACCTCTATGTTCTATAACCTGTCCTCCTCCATGAGGTAAATCGCAAACTTCAACTTTATGGCCTATTTTTAGTAATTCTTTTCTTACATCCTCGGGTATGCCCTTCTCACATTCAAGGACTCCATCAAAATAGAAACTTCTTGGAAAATCTAAACTTTGCTGAGGATCCATTCCATAATCAATAATATTTGATAAAACATGGGCTTGTCCCATAGGTTGGTAATGGCCACCCATTACACCAAAAGAAAGATAAGGTTTGTTTTGTTTTGTTGCTAAACTTGGAATTATAGTATGCATGGGTCTTTTTCCTGCCTCAATTACATTAGGATGAGATGGATCTAAAACAAAACTTGCACCCCTATTTTGAAATAAAACCCCCGAATCCGGTGCTACGATTCCGCTACCAAATGAATGGAATATAGAATTTATGAGTGATACAGAATTTTTTTCTTTGTCTACTACAGAGATGTATACAGTATTTGGGTGTACTGGTAATTCTGGTTTATAACCTTCAATACAAGTATCAAGTTTAATTAAACTTCTTAGGTTATTAATATATTTTTCGGATAACATTTCTTCTACAGGTACACTTGAAAAATTAGGGTCTGCTAGGTAATGAGATCTATGGCTAAATGCTATTTTAGTTGCTTCTGCTTGCAGATGAATACGTAAAGATGAATTAGAAGGTATATTATTAAAATCATATCCCTCTAAAATTTTCATTATAATTAAAGCAATTACTCCTTGTCCGTTTGGAGGACATTCATAAATTTTAGCATCTCTGTAATTAGCTGATATTGGCTCCACATAATTTGCTTCAGCTTTGGCAAAATCTTCTAGACTATGAAAACCTCCTAAAGTATTGAGTTTATTAACCATACTTTTAGCAACTTCTCCTTCATAAAAACCTGCTCTTCCAAATTCCGCAATGCTTTTTAATGTGTCTGCTAGTCTTGGCTGATAATGAATATCTCCAGCTTTTAAAAATTTTCCATCTGGTAAAAATAAATTTTTACAATCTTCATCTAAAGATAATTTTTCGATTTCTCTTTTCCATACATCTGCTATGACATCAGCTACTATATAACCATTTTGAGCATAATTAATTGAAGGCTCTAATATTTCTTTTAATGATAAACTTCCATGATCTTCTATAAGTTTTATCCATCCAGCAACTCCTGTAGGTATGCTTACTGAGTGTGGACTTTGAAATGGTATATCATCTTTAATTCCTATATTATTTAACTTATCAAGAGAAATAGCTTCTGGAGCTCTTCCAGAAGCATTCAAGGCTAAAACTTTATTAGATCTAACTGAATGATATAAGCAAAATAAATCACCTCCTACTCCAGTAGAATGAGGCTCTACCACTGCTAATACGGATGCAGCTGTAACAGCAGCATCTATAGCATTTCCACCTTTAGATAAAATATCTATTGCTGCCTTAGTTGCTAAAGGATGGGAAGTACTTACCATTCCATCTAAGGAATATACCGGTGACCTACCTGGGAAATGTGTATTTCTCATTATAATGCCCTATATTATATTAAAATTTTTAAATATTTTAAATGTACTACATCTAATCTATTATTTAAATATTTAATGACATTATATTTTTCTTATCGTCTTCTAAATTTTAATATCAGCTAAAATTTTTGTTGGATTATGGAAAATATCAGTAAATAGCTTAGAGCAATGGCTTCTGGTAAAAAAGCACCAACAGCTCCAAAGTTTCTAGCTATTCCTGGTAACCCAGATGGCGTTGAAGTTTCTCCAATAGATGGAATGGTATACATTAATACAGTTGGCCCAGTAGTAGCGGCACCTGATCCAGCTAATGGTGGTATATATGCTATTAGTAATATGAAATCTTTACCTGCTCCTATGGATAGCAATTTAGGCGCATTGGACGGGCTAGATTTTACAGCACAAGGCACTATGGTTAATTCACAAAGTAGAGGTGATATACCGCAAGACTTTATGTGAACTGTATGGGAGAAGAAGCCACTACTTTAGAGCTAGTTCCAAATCAAGAACTTTCTGGTCCTGCTGATGTGACCATAAGACAAATGAGTGATGGAAGCTATATGATTATAGTTCCTGAGTTGTCAGCTAGAGATAATACTCCAGGTGATGATGATGTAACTGTATTAGCAGTTTCTAATTCATTTGATTGCAGATAAAAAATTAATAAAATAAGAGGAGTCTAAATTTTAAGACTCCTCTTTAAAACTAGAAAATTTTCCACTTTTATCTTCAAGTTCTATAATCCAAGCATCTGAATCTATACTAGTAATTTTATCTAATTTCTTATTAATATCGGTATCAGTTTGCCATGATGCAGACCCATAGATTTCCCAAGGATTATTTATATTAGATTTACGATAGGAATAAAGCATAGCGTAACCTAGTAAATTACTTACTTTTAAAAATATTTCTCCTGATTTGTTATCTCCTTTTTTAACTAAATAAGCATCTAAAAAAAGTTTATTCATCATCTTTATAAACGCTTTAACTATAATTTCTGAACTAACTGACATATACAACCTAAAAAAAGTAAATTAAATGTTGAAAGAAGCTACACAAACATATAATATTCGATTTTTTACATATTATACTATTTTAATAGCACTAAAATCATTTTTATATTAATGTGCATTAAAAAAATATAAAAATTTATTAACAAAATATATTCGGAAAAAACATGAATTACGCAGTATTAAAAAGTGGTGGCAAACAATATAGAGTATCTGCAGGAGATGTAATCTTAATTGAAAAGATTATAGGTGAAAGTGGAAGCAAAGTAACTTTCGATGATATTATTATGATGGGCGAAGGTGCTCAAATTCATGTTGAAGAGAATGAACTAAAAGCTGCTTCAGTCACAGGGGAAGTTATAGAACAGACAAGAGGCCCTAAATTATTAATTTTTAAGAAAAAAAGAAGACATAATTATAGAAGAAAAAAAGGTCATAAACAAGATTTAACTGCAGTAAGAATACAGTCAATAGATCTAAAAAAAGTTGCAGCTAAAACTACAAAAAAAGAAACAAATATAAAAACATCTGAAGACGAAAGTATTAAAAAAGATAAAAAAAAGTTAGATACTAAAAGCAAAGCTGCTCCTAAAAAAGCAGAAAAGAAAACTACTACTAAAAAAGCTGCCCCTAAAACAGCAGCAAAAAAAGCTACTCCAAAAAAAGTAGCTAAAAAGGAGTAAATTAAATGGCACATAAAAAAGCTGGTGGTTCATCCAATAATGGTAGAGATTCCGCGGGAAGAAGACTTGGTGTAAAAAAGTATGGCGGTGAAGTTGTCAAAGCAGGCAATATAATTGTTAGACAAAGAGGTACTAAATTTCATGCAGGAGAAAATGTAGGAATGGGTAAAGATCATACCTTATTTGCCCTTAAAGACGGTAAAGTTTCTTTTATGCATGGATTAAATAAAAGAAAAATAATTAGAATAGAAAGCATCTAAATAAATTTTTTTATAAGCAATTTTGAACCTTAAATTTTAGATAGCTCTATTTAGATGGTTTAATAAATGCAATTTCTTGATCAAGCAAAAATATATTTACAATCAGGTAAAGGTGGAAACGGTTGTGTTAGCTTCCGAAGAGAAAAGTATGTAGAATTTGGTGGACCTGATGGAGGTGCCGGAGGAAAAGGTGGAGACATAATCTTTGAAGGTTGTTCTGCTTTAAATACTTTGATCGATTTTCGCTATAAGCAACATTTTAAAGCTAAAAAAGGGACTGATGGCTCAGGAAAAAATTGTAATGGAGCTAAAGGACAAGACATAATAATAAAAGTCCCAATTGGAACGCAAATAATTTCTGATGCAGATAAAGAAACAATATTACAGGATATAACTGAAGACGGAGAAAAAGTATTTTTTTTACAAGGTGGAAAAGGAGGTTTTGGTAACACACATTTTAAAAGTTCTAAAGAACAAGCTCCAAGAAGGTCTAACCCTGGGCTTGAAGGTGAAGAAATTTGGGTGTGGCTAAGATTAAAAATATTAGCAGATGTAGGGTTATTAGGTTTACCAAACGCAGGAAAATCCTCCCTACTGTCTGCAATCACTAATGCAAAACCAAAAATAGGTAATTACCCTTATACAACATTGACTCCTCAATTAGGTATAATAAGAAATTATAATCAAGAAATTGTTTTAGCAGATATTCCAGGTCTTATTAATGATGCTCATAAAGGGGTAGGAATAGGAACTCGCTTTCTTGGTCACATAGAAAGGTGTAAAATACTACTGCACTTGATAGATGCTAAATCTCCAAATCCTCTTAAAAATTATAAAAACATAATTAAAGAAATTACAAAATATGGAAAAGGTCTTGAGAAGAAAAAACAAGTACTCATTATTAGCAAAGCGGATTTAGTTTCTAATGAAGAATTAAAAGTAATAGTTAAAAATATTGAAGAATATTCAAAAAGTAGTGTATTAGTGTCATCCTCTATAAATAAAGTAGGACTAAATGAATTAATAGATGTGCTTTTTACTAAATTAGAAAAATTAGATAATGAAAAAAATAATAAAGAAACTAAAGAAAAAAAATGGTCTCCGTAAAATCAATAAAACTAGATTCTGTTAATAATGCTAAAAGAGTAGTATTGAAAGTTGGTTCTGCGTTAATTGTAGACCCCACAACAGGAAGTATCAGAGAATCTTGGTTTAAAAGCTTAGTAAAAGATATTTTATTTTTATTAAATAAAAATAAAGAAATTTTAATTGTCAGTTCTGGTGCAATAGCTCTTGGTAAATCTGAGTTAGGGTTACAAAATAAATCCTTAAAACTTTCTGAAAAGCAAGCAGCGGCAGCGACAGGACAAATATTATTAGCTAAAGCTTGGAAAAGTATTTTTGAAGAAATAGATATAAAATGTGGGCAAATTTTAGTTGGTCATAGCGATTTAGAGACAAGAAGAAATGCTATGAATACCCGAGCTACATTAAATACATTACTAAAATTAAGTGTAATACCTATTATAAATGAAAATGATACCGTTGCCACTCTTGAAATAAGATATGGTGATAATGATCAACTAGCAGCTAGAATTGCTCAATTAATGGAAGCTGACGTGCTAATCCTTTTATCAGATATAGACGGTTTATATTCTCATGATCCAAAAAATTCGCCTAATGCTAAATTTATCGAAGAGATTACTCATATTTCATCAGATATTGAAAGTATGGCTAAAAATACAAAATCAAATATAGCTTCCGGTGGTATGATAACAAAAATTAAAGCCGCAAAAATTGCAACGGCAGCTGGTTGTGATTTAATTATTGCTCATGGAAAAAATACAAATAGTCTATTAGAACTTATTAATGGTGGGAAACACTCTATATTTAGAGCTAATTTAAGCCCTTTAAATGCTAAAAAGAAATGGATATTAAGTAAGAGAGATAAATTAAAATTTGTAAAAATAGATAATGGTGCAGAGAAGGCATTAAATTTAGGAAAAAGTTTACTTGCTGCAGGAATTAAGTCTAACTCAAACAGTTTTTATAGAGGAGAAATTGTTGATATTTTATCAAATAATGATACATTCTTAGGCTGCGGTATTATTGCTTATGATTCAGATGAAATAGAAATGATTAAAGGTAAGAAAAGTACAGAAATTAAAAAAGCACTAGGATATAAAGGAAGAGATGAAGCAATACACCGTAATGATATGGTTATTAATTAAAAGAGAATAGTAGAATATGGATAATAATATAAAAAAACATATTGAAGAAATATGTATTAAGGCTAACAAAGCCTCAAAAAGCTTATCTCATGCTTCTTCTAAATCTAAAAATCAAGCTCTACAGTTGATTGCTAAACATATTAAAAAAGATAAAAATAATATTTTAAAAGCAAACTCTATAGATATTAAGTCAGCTAGAGAGAATAATGTTTCTGAAGCTTTATTAGATAGACTATTGCTTAATGAATCTAGAATTAATGATATGATTAAAGGATTAGATAATATAATTCTTTTAAATGACCCTATAGGTTCAGAAATTAAAAAATGGACACCTAAAAATGGCATAATTATGAGTCAAACAAGAGTGCCTATTGGCGTAATTGGAATTATTTATGAATCTAGACCAAATGTTACAGCTGATGCTAGCGCATTAGCCTTAAAATCAGGGAATGCTATTATATTACGAGGAGGGTCTGAGAGTTTTCATTCTAGTTCTGCTATCGTAAAATCTATAAAAAATGGACTAAAAGAATCTGATATATCTGAGGATTGTATTCAGATGGTAAATACCATAAGTAGAGATGCAGTTGGAGCTTTATTAAATATGAGTAAATACATAAATTTAATAATTCCACGTGGCGGAAAAGCATTAATAGAACGAGTTCAAATTGATAGTAAAATTGCAGTGCTATCACACCTAGATGGGCTTTGTCATACATATATTGATAAAGATGCTGATAAAGAGATGGCTATAGATATAGTAATTAATGCTAAAATGAGAAGAACAGGTATATGCGGTGCCACAGAGACTCTTCTTTGTCATAAAGAAGTTATAAATAGTATTCTACCAGATATAATTGAAAAATTAATGAGCCAAGGATGTGAAGTCAGGGCAGATGAAAACATTCAGCCACTGAATAAAAATATCAATAATGCTACTACAAAAGATTGGGAAACAGAATATCTAGATAAAATTATCTCCATTAAAAGTGTTAATGACCTATCAGATGCTATAAATCATATTGAACAATTCGGCTCTAATCATACAGATGCTATTATTACTGAAAATGCTACAACAGCTGAAGCTTTTTTAAAAGAAGTCAACAGTGCAATAGTTCTTCATAATGCTTCTACTCAATATGCAGATGGAGGTGAATTTGGAATGGGAGCTGAAATGGGAATCGCTACAGGAAAATTACATGCTAGAGGACCTGTAGGTCTAGAGCAATTAACCACATATAAATATCAGCTTAGAGGCAATGGTCAGGTAAGGCCATAAACTTGACTAAAAATAAAAAATTTTATAATAAAAATATTGGACTTACTAAAAGAAGAAATATGAAAATTGGTATTCTTGGAGGTTCTTTTAATCCTGCTCATAAAGGACATTTATATATATCAAATATAGCTTTAAAATTACTGCAGTTAGATGAAATATGGTGGCTTGTAAGCCCACAAAACCCCTTAAAGCATAATGTTGTGCAAAATTCTATGAAAAAGAGATTATACAGTGCAAGAGAAATATCGAAAGGATATAAAATTAGAGTTGAAGATCTTGAATCAAGGTTTAATACAAACTTAACAGCAAAAACATTAAAAATGATTTTAGAAAGATATAAAGGCACTAAATTCATTTGGTTAATGGGAGCAGATAACCTACATGAAATCAATAAATGGTTTAACTGGAAAAATATTTTCAACACTATGCCTATTGCAGTATTTAACAGAGGAGTTTATTCTTATTCCATTATTAATTCTATTGCAGGTAAACGTTATTTTTCAAAATTACATAAAAGAAAAAACTCAACATCAATCTTTAATAAACCTCTTCCCTCTTGGGAATTTATTCATAATTGTAAGAACCCACTATCATCAACTAGTATTAGAAAATTAAGTAATTTATAAGGTATATTATGACTATGAAAAAAAATAATTTGAATGATAATATAAAAAATATATTGGATGACGGTAAAGCAGAAAATATTGTTTCTATACCATTAAAGGGAAAATCTTCAATTGCAGATTATATGATAATTGCAACTGGAAGTTCTACTAGACATGTAAGTGCATTATCTAATCAAATTACATCAAAACTTAAGATAATGGGCTATAAAATATTTTCAACTCAAGGACAAAGAAATGGAGATTGGGTTTTAGTAGATGCCGGCGATGTAATAGTACATTTATTTAGACCAGAAGTTAGAGAATTTTATAATTTAGATAAAATGTGGCTCGCTCCTAATGATATTAATATAGAAGAGAATGTATAAAAAAAAATAAATCAATCTAATTATGCTTGATAAGTCGTAATACTACTTGATAAACATAATAATTAACCTGTAACATATCTTATATTAGGCAATAAAGGTAAAAAAAAATGAATAAATACAATTTTAGAAGTCTTATAATATTTTTCTTAGCTAATTCAATTATATTTTCTTTTTCATGGAAAGTATTCGCGGAAGAAGAAAAAACCAATGTTTACCAACAACTAAATATGTTTGGTGAGGTATACGAAAGAGTTAGAAGAGAATATGTTGAAGAGGTTAGTGACAAAGAACTTATAGAAGCAGCTATAGAAGGTATGCTGCAATCATTAGACCCTCATTCTTCATTCATGAATGAAGATACTTTCAAAGATATGCAAGTCCAAACAAAAGGAGAATTTGGAGGATTAGGCATAGAAGTTTCTATGGAAGATGGCTTTGTTAAAGTTGTATCCCCTATAGACGATACCCCGGCTTTTGAGGCAGGAGTTGAGGCAGGAGATTTTATTATAGAAATTGACGGTGAATCAGTTTATGGAATGAGTTTAGGTGATGCGGTAGATAAGATGAGAGGAAAAATAAATACTGAAATTACCATAAAAATTAGTAGAGGAGAATTAGAGCCTTTCGATATAGTTATAGTAAGAGATAGAATTAAGGTTCAGTCAGTAAGAGCAAGAAGAGAAGGAAATGCTGCTTATTTAAGAATTACATCTTTTAATGAAAAAACGGAATCAGGTCTTATCAAAAATATGGATAAATTAGTAGAAGAAATTGGTAAAGATATTACAGGAGTTATTTTAGACTTAAGAAATAATCCTGGAGGCCTCTTAAACCAGGCTATAGCAGTTTCAGATGCCTTTTTAGAAAGAGGTGAGATAGTATCCACAAGAGGCCGAAAAAAAAGAGGACAGCAAAAATTTAATGCTACCAAAGGAGATATTTCTGGTGGACTTCCTGTAATAGTTCTTATCAACGGAGGCTCAGCATCAGCTTCAGAAATCGTAGCTGGAGCATTACAAGATCACAAAAGAGCTATAATTATGGGAACTACTTCTTTTGGAAAAGGGTCAGTTCAAACTATTATACCGGTGCAGAGAGATTCTGCAATGCGCCTAACTACAGCAAAATATTACACTCCCTCAGGTAACTCTATTCAAGCTACTGGTATATCTCCAGATATAATAGTAAAACAAGCTAAAATTGAAGAATTAGAGCCGTTTTCTAATAGAAAAGAAAGTGATTTAAGAGGTCATCTAGAAAACCCTGAAGAAGGTAATAAGACTTTAGATGAAATAAAAGAAAAGCAAGACACTTTAAACACAGATAATAATAAGAAGAAAATTGATTATCAGCTTAATAGAGCATTGGATTTATTAGAAGGCATAGCGCTTTATAATAATAAAGATGTCTAATACATTACAGTATAGACCTAATGTTGGTATAGTTATATTTAATTCAGATAAAAATATCTGGATTGGAAAAAGGATAGATAATAACACTAAGGAAGGTTGGCAACTTCCTCAAGGAGGAATTGATCATCAAGAAGAACCTTTAGACGCTGCCATAAGAGAAGTTTACGAAGAAACAGGTATCACAACAATTAAAAATATTGCTACAATAGATAATTGGATTAAATATAACCTACCATTAGATATTGCAAAAAATAAATGGGGAGGCAAGTATATTGGTCAAAAACAAAAATGGTATTTATTTTATTTCTATGGAGATGAAAACGAAATTAATATTAATATAAATAAACAGCCAGAATTTTCAAAATGGAAATGGGCAGACGAAAAATATATTAGAGATAACGTAACGAATTTTAGAAAAGATGTTTACAAAAAAGTCTTTCAAGGCTTTAGTAAAGTTATTAAAAAATATACTTAATTTGAATTTTTAAATTCAATCATAGCCTGAAATTTATCAATATTCTTCTGTATTAATTCTTTATCTACGTCTGTTTCAGAAACATCTATATCAGAATTATATTTACTAATTTTTTCTTCACAATCAGAAATATCTATTTGTTCTGCAGATAAAACTTCTGTTGCTAATATAGAAACCTTATCTTCGAGTACTTCTATAAATCCCCCTCCTATAAACATTTTTTCAGTTTCTTTATCAGCCTCGATTTCTAAAAAACCAGGTCTTATACTAGATACCAAAGCTGCATGACCTGGAAGAACTCCAAAATCCCCTTCTGTTCCTGATATAGTTACCATATCTACAGTTTTAGACATTACCATTTTTTCAGGTGCAACCACTTCTAAACTTAGTTTTTCTTCTTCAGCCATATGAATATCTTTCTATTTTATGCAGCTTTTTCTTCCATAGTTTTTGCTTTCTCTATAGCTTCTTCCATAGTTCCTACCATATAGAAAGCTGCTTCAGGAAGATGATCATACTCACCAGAACATAAAGCTTTAAATCCTTTGATAGTATCCTCTAATTCTACAAATTTACCTGGTGAACCTGTAAATACCTCTGCCACATGAAATGGTTGAGATAAAAATCTCTGAATTTTTCTAGCTCTACTCACTATAAGTTTATCTTCTTCTGATAATTCATCCATACCAAGAATAGCAATAATATCTTGTAATGATTTATATGATTGCAAAATACTTTGTACATCTCTCGCAACATTATAATGCTCTTCACCAATTACTCTAGGGTCTAAAATTCTTGAAGTTGAATCTAGAGGGTCAACAGCAGGGTAAATACCTAACTCTGCTATTTGCCTTGATAAAACAGTTGTTGCATCTAAGTGCGCAAAAGATGTTGCAGGTGCTGGATCAGTTAAATCATCTGCAGGCACGTAAATAGCTTGAACAGATGTAATAGATCCTTTTTTCGTAGAAGTAATTCTTTCTTGAAGTGTACCCATATCAGTTGCTAACGTTGGTTGATAACCAACAGCAGACGGAATACGTCCTAATAAAGCAGAAACCTCAGAACCCGCTTGCGTAAACCTAAAAATATTATCAACAAAAAATAAAACATCTTGGCCTTCTTCATCTCTGAAATATTCAGCCATAGTTAAACCAGATAAAGCAACACGAGATCTTGCTCCAGGAGGTTCATTCATTTGACCATAAACTAATGCAGCTTTTGACTGATCACCTTTTAAATCTATAACTCCTGATTCAATCATTTCATGATATAAATCGTTACCCTCTCTAGTTCTCTCTCCAACACCAGCAAATACTGAATATCCTCCGTGACCTTTAGCAATGTTATTTATCAACTCCATAATTAAAACTGTTTTACCAACACCAGCTCCCCCAAATAATCCTATTTTTCCACCTTTTGCATACGGTGCTAATAAATCAACCACTTTAATGCCTGTTACTAATACTTCTGACTCTGTAGACTGGTCTGTATATGAAGGAGCAGACCTGTGAATTGGATATGAAGTTTTAGTTTTAACTGGTCCTCTTTCATCAACTGGTTCACCGATTACATTTACTATTCTTCCAAGCATTTCTGGTCCTACAGGAACAGAAATAGGTTTACCAGTAGCTTTAACTTCTTTTCCTCTAACCAAACCATCAGTTGCTGACATAGCAATTGCCCTAACAGTTTTTTCTCCTAAATGCTGAGCAACTTCTAAAACTAACCTCTCACCAGAATTATCAATTTCTAAACCGTCTAGAATATTAGGTAAATCTCCTTCAAATTGAATATCTACCACTGGTCCAATAACTTGTGTTACTTTTCCTGTATTATCTGTCATTTTTGTCTCCATTCTAATATAACCCTAATTAAATTTTATAAAGCCTCTGCTCCAGAAATAATTTCAATTAATTCACCAGTAATAATAGCTTGTCTTTGTCTATTATATGATAAATTAAGTTTATCAATCATTTCTCCAGCATTTCTTGTAGCATTATCCATAGCTGCCATTCTGGCTCCTTGCTCACCTGCTCCACTCTCTAAAATTGCTTTATAAATCTGAATAGCTAAATTTTTAGGAAGTAAATCTGATAAAATTTCTTTTTCATCCGGTTCAAACTCAAAATTTATTGCATTCTCATGATCATTTTTATTTTCATCAGAATCTATACTACATGGAATTAAAGATTGTTCTGTAACTATTTGAGAAATTACTGATTTAAACTGATTATATATTACAGAGCAAGTTCCAAATTCTTTATTATCAAGTTTTTTTACTAATTCATTAGAGACATCTTCTGCTAAATCATAAGAGTTTTTATCATTTATATTTTCTGTAGTTATTACATTCTCTCCAAATGAACCCTTTAGTACATCTGCACCCTTTTTTCCTATACATATAATCTTAAAGTCTGCATTAATATCTTTAAGTTCTTTAACTTTATTTTTTACTGCTTTAACAATAGAAGAATTAAAACCACCACAAAGCCCTCTATCAGAGGTTACTGCTATAATAATATGAGTTGCATTATCTTTATTTCCCAATAATAAATCTAAAGATATATCGCTATCCTTCATACCTGAAGCTAATGATGCCATAATATTAGCTATTTTTTCTGAATAAGGCCTTGCTGATTCTGCATTATCTTGTGCGCGCCTAAGCTTAGAAGCAGCTACCATTTTCATAGCTTGAGTAATCTTTCTTGTAGACCTTACACTGTCTATTTGATTTTTTAGTTCTTTAAGATTAGCCATAATTTATGATCATTCGCTTTTAATAAATTCTTTACTTACTTCTGTAATTAAATCAGTTATTGATTTTTCAATATCTTCATCTAGTGCAGCTTTCTCTTTAATAACATCTAAAATATTTTTAGATGCTCTAAGATTACTTAACAATGCTTCTTCAAATTTTGCAATATCAGATATTTCTATATTATCCAAATATCCTTTAACACCAGAATAAATAACAACAACTTGCTCTTCCACAGATAGAGGCTGATATTGTCCTTGCTTAAGTAATTCAGTTAATCTAGCACCTCTAGCTAATAATTGCTGTGTTGCAGCATCTAAGTCCGATCCAAACTGAGCAAAAGCCGCCATTTCTCTGTACTGGGCTAACTCTAGCTTAATAGAACCAGCTACTTGTTTCATAGCTTTAATTTGGGCTGAAGATCCAACTCTACTTACAGACAAACCTACATTAATAGCTGGTCTTATACCTTGATAGAATAAGTCTGTTTCTAAAAAAATTTGGCCATCTGTAATAGAAATCACATTTGTAGGAATATAGGCAGAAACATCTCCACCTTGAGTTTCAATTATAGGTAAAGCCGTCATAGAGCCGGCTCCATTATCTTCGTTTAATTTAGCTGAGCGTTCTAATAAACGCGAGTGCAGATAGAATACATCTCCAGGATAAGCTTCTCTTCCAGGAGGCCTTCTTAATAATAAAGACATTTGTCTATAAGCCACAGCTTGTTTTGATAAATCATCATATATGATTAAAGAATGCATTTTATTATCTCTAAACCATTCTCCTATAGCTGATCCCGTATAAGGAGCTAAATATTGCAAAGGAGCAGGTTCAGAGGCAGTTGCGGCAACAACTACAGTATATTCTAAAGCTCCTCTCTCATCTAATTCCTTTACTATTTGAGCAACAGTTGAACGTTTCTGACCTATAGCTACATATACACAATATAATTTTTTACTCTCATCATCACCATCATTAATTGCTTTTTGATTCAATATTGTATCAATTGCGACTGCAGTTTTTCCTGTCTGTCTATCTCCAATTATAAGTTCTCTTTGTCCTCTTCCAACTGGAACAAGAGAATCAATAGCTTTTAATCCTGTTTGCACAGGTTCGTGAACAGATTTTCTAGGAATAATACCTGGAGCTCTTACATCCACTATACTTCTCTCTTTGGAAGTAATATCACCTTTACCATCTATAGGGTTACCTAATGCATCTACAACTCTTCCTAAAAGTTCTCTACCTACAGGAGCATCCACAATACTTCCTGTTCTCTTAACAGTGTCGCCTTCTTTAATCCCGCGATCATCTCCAAAAATAACAACTCCTACGTTATCAGATTCAAGGTTTAAAGCCATTCCAGATATTCCTCCAGGAAATTCAACCATTTCTCCTGCCTGAACATTATCAAGTCCATATACTCTTGCTATACCATCTCCCACAGATAAAACTTGGCCAACCTCAGCAACTTCAGCGTCAGTCCCAAAATTATTTATCTGCTCTTTTATGATAGATGAAATTTCTGCAGCATTAAGATCCATTTATTTTATCCCTTTCATAGATACCCTAAGTCCCTGTAACTTAGATTTTACTGAACCATCTAACATGACAGATCCAATTTTTAAAATATATCCACCTATTATGCTTGGATCTACTTTAGAAATTAAACTCACATCAGTGCCTAGAGATTCTTTAATTATTTCTTTAATTTTCTTTAAATCACCTTCTGATTGAGGACTAGTACTTAGTAATTCTGCCCTTATCTCTCCTTTAAAATTTACTTCCATTTCTAAAAATCGAAGACAGATCCTATCAATAATGAAAGATCTACCATTTTGACATATTACTGAAAAAAACTTAGTAACAGTATCGCTAACAGATATTTTCTTTAAAATTACATTAATTATATGACTTTGGTCATTTCTTGAAATTACAGGAGACTTTAAAACTTTATTAAAGTCTTCACTAGAATCTATTACATTTATTATATTCTTTATATCAGAATGAACACTAGGCATAGATTTAGACTCAATAGCTAACTCTAAAAGCGCTTTAGAATATCTCTCAACTACATTACCTATATTTTTTGAATCATTAGCCAATTATATAGACCCTAAAATACCCATTAATTTTATAATTTATTAAATATCTTTGCGAGATTTAGGTAACATAGCTTTCCAATATGTGCAATAGAAGATTAATGTTTAATTCAGAATTTATAAGAAGTTATAGGGATCTATATCAATTTTTATTCTAATACCGTTTGGAAGCTTTATATTTCTCAGCCATTCTTTAATAAAAGGCTGAATTCTAGTGTCATCTTTACTCTTTAAAAGAAAACGATATCTGTAAAAAGTTCTTAGTTTAGCAATAGGAGCTGGAGCTGGGCCAAGCACATCGATTCGGTCACTATGAATATATTTTTTTGGAATTTTTGAAGATACTAATTTAAGAAAATTCTCTAATTTTAAAAGATTTGAAGATTGTATTATTAAAGATGCTAATCTACCATATGGGGGGAGTTTTCTATACTCTCTGCCCTCTGACTCTGCTTTAATAAAACTTTTAATATTTCCAGTTTGTATTGCTTTCATAACATTATGATTGGAATCATAACTTTGTATATATGCATGTCCTTTTTTATTTGCTCTACCTGCCCTTCCCGCTAATTGAGTAAGCATTTGAAATGTTCTCTCAGATGCTCTTAAATCTCCACCTGATAAACCTAAATCTGCATCTACAGCAACTACAGTAGTTAAATTAAGAAAATTATGCCCTTTTGCAATTAACTGGGTACCAACTATTATATCTACTTCACCATTAGATATAGTTTTAAAGATATTTTCAGCCTTATCATTACTATTTAATGTATCACTAGCTATTATTTCTAATCTGGCATTAGGAAATAAGGATTTTGCCTCTGTAGCTAACCTTTCTACTCCTGGACCGCAAGGTGCAAACTCTTCTTTAGAATTACAACTAGGACACTCATCCGGTTTCTTTTCTTGATATCCACAATGATGACATAATAATATATTTGTTTTTCTATGTTCAACTAACCAAGAAGAGCAATTAGGACAACTAAATCTGTGCCCACAAGACCTACATAAAGTTAGAGGAGAATATCCTCTTCTATTAATATATAATAATACTTGCTCGTTATTATCTAAAGCTTTTTTAATCGCATTAATTGATTCTTGTGCAATCCATTTATTAGAAGGTAATTTTTCTTTTTGCATATCTACTAAATTTATTTCAGGCATTTTTGCTGAACCGTAACGCTCAGATAACAATATTTTATAATACTTTCCTATCTTAGCATTATAAATAGATTCTAATGAAGGAGTAGCTGAGCCTAATATAACCTTTGAATTTGAAAACCTCCCTCTTACCACTGCCATATCTCTAGCATTATAAATAACACCATCTTCCTGTTTGTATGAAGTATCATGTTCTTCATCTACAACTATTAAAGATAAATTTTTAAAAGGTAAAAATAATGCACTTCTTGCACCTATAACTACCTTCAACTCCCCATTAAGTATTTGACGCCAAGTTCTATGTTTATTTTTTTTTGATACATCTGAATGCCATACTGCAGGTAAAAAATTAAATCTTTCAACAAACCTATCCATAAAGTAATTACTTAGAACTATTTCAGGTATTAAAACCAAACACTGTTTCTTTTTTTTTAATTCATTAGAAATGATTTCTAAATATACTTCTGTTTTTCCTGATCCAGTGACACCATCTAATAAAAATATATTACTATTATTTTCTAATGTAGGACTTAATATTTCTTTGACAGCATTCTTTTGTATTACATTTAATTTAGGAAACTTTTCTTTTTTAATTGTCTGAGTTTTAAAATCATTTATATTTTTATATATTAAAATATCATCTTTAATTAACTTTTTTATCACTGAATAACTTACGTTAGTTTGTTTACTACACTCAGTAATAGATAAATTCTTATTATTTTTTATATATTCTATTACCTTATCTCCTAACTTAGTAGTATTACTCTCAGAATCTTTATTAAATTGTAAAATGTTTGTATTTTTTATAGCATTCAAAAATGTTGCTGAAGGAACAACCATTTTAAATACCTGAGATTTATCGCTCATATACCAAGACGATAACCATAAACAAAAACTTAATAATTCACTTGGGATTACGATAGAATGATGAACTTCAGTAATATCTTTTAATTTAGAATTAGGAAAACCTCTTGTTCCTCTATCTAAAATTATGCCTTGATAAAATTTTTTTCTTAAAGGGACAGTTACAATTTGACCAATTTCAATTTTATTATTTACCTTATAGTCATATATACCTTTACCAGGAGAAATAATTAAAACCTGACATGAATTTTTTATTTTTTTATTCAACTTTATATTAGAAAAAGATTTATCCATAACATGCATTAAATCATAGGTTTTAATTTTAGTATATTTAAACTATAAATATTACATTATATATTTATATTATTTATTAGGAGGTTAAATTGAAGTTTTTTATTGATACTGCAGATGTTTCTGAAATTAAAGACCTTTCTTCAAGTGGCTTTTTAGATGGGGTAACTACAAACCCTTCACTGATAAAAAAATCAGGAAGAAATATAAATGAAGTTATTGCAGAAATTTGCGATATTGTTCCAGGCCCTGTTTCTGCAGAAGTTGCAGCTACAAACTACAATGATATGATAGCTGAAGCTCAGGTCTTAAAAAAAATAGCAAAAAACGTAACTATTAAAGTTCCCTTAACATGGGATGGTCTTAAAGCATGCAGAACATTAAGAGATGAAGATGTTTTAGTAAATGTTACTTTATGTTTTTCAGCCAGTCAGGCCATTTTAGCTGCGAAATCTGGAGCTACTTTTATATCTCCTTTTGTTGGAAGATTAGATGATATAGGTTTAGATGGAATGGACCTTATTTCGGATATATGTACGATATATTCTAATTATCCTAATTTAAATACAGAGGTTCTAGTAGCAAGTATTAGAAGCCCTAAACATGTAATTGAGGCTGCAAAAATGGGAGCAGATATAGTTACACTTCCTCCTAATGTTCTTAAACAATTAATAAGTCACCCCTTAACAGATAATGGATTAAAGGCATTTCTGGAAGATTGGAAAATGACAGGTCAAAGTATTACTTAAAATCTATGTATAAAGAAAAATATATTATTGATAACGTATATTGTAATAGTGAAGTATTGAATTTATGTAAGCTATGGCTAGAACATTTAAAAAAAGAAAGATTACTTAGTGATAATACTTATAATGCTTATTCTATAGACCTAAAATACTTTTTAAAATTTCTAAGTAACCACCTTAGTAATAAAATAAATATACAAAATTTAGAGAATTTATCATTAAGAGATTTTAGATCTTGGCTATCATCACAAAAAATTAAAAATCATCATATATCTCCTAAAAGTCAAGCAAGAGCTAAAGCTTCACTAAAATCATTTTTTAAATTTTTAAATAAAAATAATTATGTCAAAAATACAAATATTTTTAATCTTCAAACAACTAAAATAAAAAGGCAAATTCCTCGCCCCCTAACATTTAAAGAAATAATGAATGTAATAAATCTATCTGGTGAAAAAAATGATTGGACAGGACAAAGAGACAAAACTCTTTTAATATTAATTTATGCTGCTGGACTAAGAATTAGTGAAGCACTTCAGTTAAATATAATAGATGTAGAAGGCTTAAATACTATAAGAATAATTGGAAAAGGAAAAAAAATTAGAGAAATTCCTTTAATAGAATCTGCTCGAATTGCAATAAAACAATTACTGGATATTAATAAAAATTTGAAAAAAAACTCTCCTGTATTTTTGGGGGTCAAAGGAAAAAGATTAAGTTCTCGTCAAGTACAAAAAAATATAGAAGAAATTAGAAATAAATTATCTTTACCAAAAAGTTTAACTCCACATACTCTAAGACACAGTTTCGCTACACATCTTCTTGAAAAAGGAGTTGATTTAAGGACACTACAAGAACTTCTTGGCCACAGTAGTTTATCTACAACACAAGGTTATACAGCAGTCAACATTAATACAATTCATAAAACTCATAAAGATGCTCATCCTAGAAAATAATAGCTTTAGGAATGAATTGTTTGTCCATATGAAGCTATACTGGCTGCTTCTTTTATTGATTCTGATAATGTAGGATGAGCATGACAAATTAAGGCTATATCCTCTGCTGACGCGCCCATTTCAATTGAAACTACAAATTCTCCTATCAACTCTCCAGCATGCTCTCCCATAATGTGAGCTCCTAATATTTTATCTGAGTCTTTATGAGAATATATTTTTACCATTCCTGAGAGGTTCCCCGTCACTTTACTTCTAGAATTAGCATTAAATAGAAACTTACCTTCTTTGTATTCAAGGTTATATTTGTCTAATTCTTGTTTAGTTTTTCCTACCCATGCTACTTCAGGGCTAGTATATACTACTGAAGGTATTGCATTATAATTAACCTGCCCATTTTTACCTGTAATAATATCCACTACCGCTTCTGCCTCTATACTTGCTTTATGAGCTAACATTGGCCCTTCTATTACATCTCCAATAGCATATATTCCTTTACTTGATGTTTCATAAAAATGATTTACATTTATATAACCTTTGGAATTAGAACTTATATTTAATTTTTCTAAACCTAATTCTCTAGTATTAGGGATACGTCCTACAGCTAAAAGCGCTTTATCAAATACCAAATTAGCTTCTGAATTATCAATTATTGACCTGGTATTTAATTGTACTTTATTGCCTTTAATTTTTGCATTAATAACTTCGGATGATAATTTAAAATTTAAACCTTGTTTCTTTAATTCCTTATAAAAATTATCTGCAATATCTGAATCCATAGATGGTACAATAGACCTGTCATATTCAATTACTGTTACTTCAGAACCTAACCTACTCCATACTGAACCTAACTCTAAACCTATATAACCAGCTCCAATTACTGCTAATTTTTCTGGAACTTTTTTAAAGTTTAAAGCACCAGTTGAAGAAACTATATAATTTTCATCAAACTTAATATTTTTTAACTGAGAAGCACTCGATCCTGTAGCAATTATAATATACTCCGCAATATATTTTCTATTTTCTACTTTAACTGTTCTGTCATTCTCTAATGAAGCCTGACCAATGATATATTCTATATTATTTTTTTTGAACAAATGTTGAATTCCATTTGTTAATTTATTGATAGTATTATCTTTACCTTCCATCATTTTACTAATATCAAATGATGGTTTTTTTATTTTTATCCCATGATTAATTGATTCATGTATAATATCTTTATATAATTTTGAAGAATGTAATAACCTTTTTGAAGGTATACAGCCTACATTTAAGCAAGTACCTCCTAAACTTCCTCTTTTGTCAATGCAAGCTACTTTAAGTCCTGCTTGTGCCGCTGATATAGCCGCAACATATCCTCCTGGTCCTCCACCTATAACAATTAAATCAAACTTTTCCATTAGAGTCCTATTAACATTCTATCAGGTTGTTCAATAAATTGTTTTACTCTAACTAAAAATGATACTGCCTCTTTACCTGATACTGCTCTATGGTCGTAAGTTAATGCAACATACATCATAGGCTTAATTATAATTTCTCCATTTTCTACTACCGGCCTATCCTTAATTTGATGTAATCCTAATATTCCTGTTTGAGGAGGGTTTATAATAGGTGTAGACATCATTGATCCATAAACTCCACCATTAGTAATAGTAAATGTTGCGCCAGTCATTTGATCAGAAGTGATTGTTCCTTCTCTAGCCTCTTTACCAAAATTAAATATTTCTTTTTCAATTTCAAAAAAAGATTTTTTATCTACAGATCTAATAACAGGAACCAAAAGACCTTGTGGGGCACCTAAAGCAATACCTATATCAATATGGTCATGATATATAATATCTGTACCATCTATTTCTGAATTTATAATTTTTATTTCTTTTAAAGCTAATACAACTGCATTGCAAAAAAAAGACATAAAGCCTAATTTGACTCCAAATTTTTTCTCAAAAATTTCCTTATTATTATTTCTTATATT
>Ga0209631_10001494_pt1 | contig 29888 bp, 24 predicted proteins | sample COG_08_FD_184752 | JGI IMG/M metagenome (GOLD analysis project Ga0209631, IMG submission 184752) | Pelagic Microbial community sample from North Sea - COGITO 998_met_08 (SPAdes) (version 2) | ecosystem: Environmental > Aquatic > Marine > Neritic zone/Coastal water | place: Helgoland, sampling... | reverse complement strand
GATTAGCAGATCAACGCGTTGCCATCATCGGCACCGGAGCCACCGCAGTGCAATGTATTCCACATCTCGGAGCCTCCGCTAAGTCCTTGCATGTCTTCCAGCGAACCCCCTCCTCAATTGATGTCCGGGCGAATCGACCCACGGATGCTGATTGGGCCAAGTCCCTGCCCAAAGGTTGGCAAAAAGCGCGTATGGAGAACTTTAACGCCCTGACCTCAGGACGGATCGTTGAGGAAGATCTGGTAATGGATGGATGGACAGAAATCATCAGAAATCTCATTTCCATGGCAAATTATCGTGGCAAAGATATTGATCCCCGGGACATTCCAAAGCTGATGGAAATGGCAGATTTTCAAAAAATGGAACAGATCAGGGCCCGGGTCGACACCCTGGTTGAAGACCCTAAAACCGCTGAGGCCCTCAAACCCTATTATCGTCAGTTTTGTAAGCGCCCCTGTTTCCACGACAACTATTTGCAGACCTTCAATCGCCCCAACGTCACCCTGGTGGACACCCAGGGTCAGGGTGTGACGTCGATGTCGGCCAATGGAGTGACCGCGAACGGTCAGACCTATGAGGTTGATTGCGTCATCTTTGCCACCGGTTTTGAGGTCGGCACCGCTTACACCCGAAGAGCGGGATATGACTTGCAAGGGAGAGACGGAGTGCGGCTCAGTGACAAATGGGCAACGGGGCTAAAAACCCTCCACGGCCTCCACAGTCGCGGCTTCCCCAACGTCTTTTTCATGAGTACCGCCCAGGCAGGATTTACAACCAACTTTCCACATGCCATGGATGAATCAGCCCACCACATGCGTTACATCATTCAGCGGTGTCTTGAAGAGGGTGTTACCGCAATTGAACCTAGCCAGGTTGCTGAAGATGCCTGGGTCCAGGAAATCATTGGACTTTCCCGGATCAGCGAGTCCTTTCAGGCCGACTGCACACCGGGCTATTACAACAACGAGGGTCAGCCCAACCCCACCAGCACTCAAAACAGCGCTTATGGCAAAGGTCCTATCCCCTTCTTTCAGCGCATGGCGGCCTGGCGCGAAGAGGGCAGCATGGCAGGGCTCGAACGGAGTGAATCCCGGGGCTCTTAAAGCCCGCGTCCTCCAATCATCAAGGCAGGTTAACCGAGGGACGTTTGCCTGACCTGGGTCCTGGCTTTTTCCTGGGACCTTGCTCGATGACCGATTAAAACTCGGTTTGAGCAACCTAGTCATAATGCCCAGCCGATCGACTCTCAGCATTAGATCAAACCGATTCTAGAGATGGTTTCCCTATTGACGGTCCAGCCCAGTCTCAGGCCTTGGACTCGCCAATTGAGGCTTACGTCTGGTCTAATCCGGCTTTTGATCGATAATTTCGAACCCAGATGTCAGCTGATAAAAGAATGGGTTGACGACAACGCGATAGCCGGTTTTAATCCGCCACCTTTTGACCCAGACCACAACCATGCCGACCCTTTTTCTTGAAAACTTGATCCTGATTTTTGTTGCGATTGACCCGATTGGTCTCCTGCCTATCTTCGCACCCTTCACCCAGGGGCTGAGCAAGACCGAGGTCAGGAGGCTCACCCTGCAAAGCGGTTTTACGGCACTCTGTGTGCTGCTCGCGTTTTGGTTATTCGGCAGCACCGTCTTGCATTACATGGGCATCAGTATTGATTCCTTCAAAATTATCGGCGGGCTTTTTTTAATTGTGATTGCCTATCAAATGCTCTTTGAGCAAAGACAAGAACAACGACAAGACACGATGGACAAGGCGATGCGAGATAAAGCCTTGTCATCTCTTGCCACTTTCCCGATCGCGATTCCGCTGATCGCCGGTCCCGGTGCGATTGCCATCACCATGCTCATGCAAGAGAAAAGCAACGCCAGCGTCGAGCACCAAATCATCGGCTTTTTGCCGATCCTACTCATTCTTATGATGGCCGCGACCTCACTGTGGCTGTCATCAAAAGTCGCAAAGGCGCTGCCGGAATCAGTCGTTGGCGCCATCCAGCGTGTCTTTGGTTTACTGCTCGGGGCGCTGGCGATCGAATTCGTCATCGACGGCATCAAGGCGACTTTCGGTTTGTCCTGACAAGCGGCTAACGTTCTACCCAACCCGCCACCCATTGCCTCGGCTTTAGCGAGGACGAAATAAGAAATCAAAAATCTCCGAGCGCGCCGCTTGTATATCCGTTGCCTTGATCCGGTCGGTATCCCCGACCTCCTCAGGCACATAAAAGTGTATTCGGCGACTGTCGAGATAAGCCTCCCAAACCGCATCAGCGATCGCACTGGCTGGCATTAACCGATAAGGACCTTCCTTCGGTAATCGATCGAGCATCGACAGCTCAAAAGGCTTACCCGCGCCCTTAGCCGTCTCGCCGCGAAGCATTGGCGTGTCAATGCATCCTGGCAGCACGTCCGCAGTTCGGATGTCGTACTGTTCAAGCTCAAGCGATAACGCCTCGGTTAATCCTTTCACCGCGAATTTGCTCGCCGTGTAGGCGGCGCGCATCGCATGTCCGAATGTCGCGACCGAGGAGGAAGTGCTGATACACAAGGCATTCTCAGTGGTCTTAAGTAACGGCAGGGCAGCTCGAATACCGTGTATAACCCCCATGACGTTGATGTCCATTACAGACTGGACGGTCTCAATCGGCATCTCTTCGAGCAACCCCCCTGGGGCGATGCCGGCGTTATTGAACAGAATATCCATTCTCTGGCCAGAGAATTCTCCAAAGGCAGCCACCCCGGCAGCAAAATCTTCTGGCTGTGTGACGTCTAGAACTTGCGTCATCAATCGATCAGAGTTTAGGCTGGCCTCGGCGTCTCGAAGTCCGGCGGCAGACACATCGAACAACCCAACCCGCCAACCCGCTTCTAGAAATCGACGACCGGTTTCCAACCCCATGCCGCCGCTTCCACCCGTGACAAATATCGCTTTCGTTTCCACTAGACCTCCTCTCCTAATCAGGCAACCCGAGTACCCGCTTCGCAATAATATTAAGCTGGACCTCTTTGGTGCCGCCGGCAATCGTTAACGACTTTTGATACAGCCATTTTTGCAACACTGCGAGCTCCTGCTGATCCGCCGTTTGCGCATCCCAACGAAGCCCCTGATGACCCATTGCAGCCACCAAAAGTTCGTCACCATTTTGAATGTTTAGGGCATTGGTCAATTTGACAGCCGACGATGTAAATCCAGGCGCCCTGGAACTCAGCTCCTCAATCGCGCGACGCTGGGTTAAACGTTGCGCATGGGAATTCATTTCGAACTCTGTGAGCCACTTCCTAAGGGCAGGGTCAGACAATTTACCACTGACCTTCGGAACATAATCGCCGACCCATTCCGGCATTTTGCTCTCCTCGGAGCGGCCACCTTGGGAGCCTGAAATATTGATCCCGGCATGGGTCGAGCGCTCAAATTGAAGTAATCGCTTACCCACGGTCCAGCCACGATCAACACCACCGATCACGTCATCTACCGAGACAACCGCATCTTCAAAATGCGTCTCACAGAAGGGCGACGCCCCAGAGATGAGTTGAATCGGAGAAACCTTGACCCCAGGCTGATGCATGTCGACCAGCATCAATGTAATACCCTCATGCTTGGGCTTTTCGGGGGAGGTTCGAACCAAAACAAAAATGTAATCACACAGCGTGGCATCGCTCGTCCACATTTTTGAGCCATTAAGGAGGTAACGATCACCATCACGTACGGCCCTGGTGTTCAAGCTGGCGAGATCCGAGCCAGCCCCGGGTTCGGAATAGCCCATTGCCCAAGCGCCCTCACCCCGAGCACAAATCGGCAGCCACTTTTGTTTTTGGGCATCGGTACCAAATTCTAAAATCGTAGGGCCGATGTAGTTGACGCCCCGGCCCGTCAGCGGGGTTCGTGCGCCGGCTTTTTTCAACTCATCAATCAAGACCTCGTAGTGATCTCGCTCAAGCCCAGCACCGCCGTAGGCCTTGGGCCAGGTCGGCACAGTCCAGCCCTTCTCAGCCATACGCTCGAGCCAGAGCGCAGTATCCGCTTCGAGCTCGACCTGACGACTTCCGAAGGGAATTTGTCCAGAACCCCGGGCCCCCGGGGGACAGTTTTCCTCAATCCAAACTCGGGTTTCTTCACGAAATTTAGCCGTTGACACGTTCATTTCCTCATGGGTTTTTTGAGCTTACGGGTGCTATTCGGGTCAGTATCACACGAGGCACCGTGCTTGCCAAAGGTCTCCTCGGAGCGCTCGCCGACGCAGTCCAAGGGGAAGTCAAATCAAGCCTCCGGATCACCCGGACACCGACCGCCCGGTAGAAACTGCGCTAAGCTCGAGCGCAATTACTCAGCCGCGGTCAACGCACCCGTTAAGCGGCGATACTGCGCTGGCGTTACAGCCAAAGCGCTAAGATCTTCACCGTCTTCAAAACGGCGGACCAAGGAAGCGACCTCACTGCTCTGGCCCTGCATGTGCAGGTGATGGTGCGCCGGCAGGTATGTCAGCAGAATCGACGCAGGCTCCATGGGGATCAAAATATCCATCGAACGTTGCAGCCAAGTGTTCGTAAGATCCGCGAGAATCACCAAGGTGGGTGCCTTGATGCTTTGGATCAGTTCACGCAATTGCAGGGCTGTGAGCTCGAAAGGGCCGGCGCCTTTAAATCGCGGGTCCGAGCGCCAAGTGAATCCCTCTTCAACGGCACGATGACCTCTGGCGACAATCAGGCTGGCCGAGTCCCACTCTTGCCCGGTTACCTCCGCCAATCGCTCAGTCATCGCCGATAGACTTGGGAAAACTTTGAGTGCGGACGTCCGTTTCAGCGATGACGTCACGGACTGGGCCAAATGCTCGAGGGTCATCGCCTCAGAATGGGTGCTACAAAATCCATCAATACAGACCAGCGAGCGCACCCGATCCGGGAATAATCCAGCGATTTGAGAGCCTATCTCCGCGCCCATGGAGTGGCCAATAATATGAAAAGAAGGCCATCCAAGGTGATCCGCTACCGCAAGCACATCCCGAATGTCCGATAAACCGTGATAAACCTCTGAGGCCCCGCGATAGTCCGAGTAACCGTGACCCGCGAAATCCATCGCAAACAGATCATGATCTGGCAAATGCTGGGCGAGTACCTTAAAACTGTTCGCGTTATCCAGATAACCATGCAGCGCGATCGTTGGGAGCCCTCCTTCTACACGCCAATAGTCACCCCTGATCACCCGACCACCGACATCGATTTCATAGGACTCTGGCATTCAGTCTCCCCGCTTTGAAAATCCCAGAGTCTAAAGCCTTGACTGAACCGTTGCAGGCCATTTCGGTGCGATGATACAGCGATATCACCGACTACTATGCTGGATTGGCGATGTTACACTTTCCTGATAACGTGCAATCATCCTATTTTGAGCCGATCACCATGAGCGAATCTGTTACAACGACCGAATCTGAGGGCCAGCAGCGGGGATTTTCGAGCCCATTTCTGTCCGATAACCCACCGCCCATCATAAGAGATCCTTACTCAGTCCCTATTGAAGACATCAACATGATCGATGGCCGCCTTTTTCAGGAGGACCTTCAATTTGCGCATTTCAAGAGACTTCGAGAAGAGGACCCGGTACACCTCAATGAGCTACCTGGCATCGGGCGCTATTGGTCCATTACAAAATTTGAAGACATCATGTTCGTCGACAAACACCACGAGCTCTTTTCTTCAGCCCACGGAATCACCGTGGGACCCCAAGTCGATTTGCCGCCGAATCCAAATGAGTTGGCGTTTTCTAATTTTATCGCGATGGATCCGCCCAAACATGATTTGCAGCGCGCGACTGTCAGCGGCGTGGTTGCACCCCCCAATCTAGCAAAACTCGAGGGCACCATTAGAACTAGAGCAGGCAGTATTCTTGACGCCCTGCCGGTGGGTGAGACATTTAATTGGGTCGACCGAGTTTCCATTGAACTCACGACACAAATGTTAGCAACTCTGTTTGACTTTCCTTTTGAAGACCGCCGTAAGCTCACCCGGTGGTCCGATGTCGCAACCGCGCCTCCAGGCACAGGCATCGTCGATACCGCGGAACAGCGCCAGACTGAGCTCCTTGAATGTCTCGCTTACTTCACCCGACTTTGGAACGAACGTGCCGCTCAGGAAACACCGGGCTCGGATCTTATTTCCATGTTGGTCCACGGCGAAGATACAAAAGACATGGCGCCCCACGAATTTCTTGGCAATCTCATACTCTTAATTGTTGGGGGCAACGACACCACCCGAAATTCCATCAGTGGTGGTGTTTTAGCGCTTAACCAAAATCCCGCCGAATACGACAAGCTTCGGGCAAACCCCGGGTTAATCCCCAACATGGTCTCAGAAATTATTCGTTGGCAGACGCCCCTACCCTATATGCGGCGCACCGCAAACCAGGACATCGAATTGAGAGGCCGGCATATCCAAAAAAACGATCAACTGCTGATGTGGTACATCTCGGGCAATCGCGATGAGGACGTGATCGATCAACCGGATCGGTTCATCATTGATCGAGGCAACGCTCGCCACCACCTCGCTTTTGGGTTTGGGATCCATCGCTGCATGGGCAATCGCCTTGCAGAGATGCAACTTAGAATTGTCTGGGAAGAAATCATGAAACGCTTTGAACAGGTTGAGGTCGTTGGAGCGCCAAAAAGATTGCGATCGAGTTTTGTCCGAGGCATCACCGATTTGCCCGTGCGGGTTCATCCGCATTCTTAAGGGGTGCTTGTACAGCAAGCCAGTCGCGGCTTAACCCGGGGACCCGAATTGGGCCTTAGGCCAGAGCAAAAACAAGTTTTGTGATGATCTTAAGGCTCTTATGCAAGCCCTTCTAATAATGGCCTTTCATGCAAGCGCTCTAATTCAATGAATTTAATTCAAAGGATTTAATGCAAATGCTTTGGTGGAAGAGCTGTGGTGGAAGAGCTTTGGTGGAAGGGCTGTGACAGAAAGCCGAGATAGAAAGCCGTAGTAGAAAGCCGTAGTAGAAAGCCGGGATACGAAGCTTGAAGCAAGTTTCCAATTGTAAGGCTTTGACGACGAGGCTTTAATAGAAAGACTTTCATAGAAAGGTTTAATAGAAAGGTTTAATAGAAAGGTTTAATAGAAAAACTAGAGTAGAAAGGCTCTAAGACAAAACTCTGAGACGGAGACCTGAACCCAAGCCCACCTTCTTGGTCAAAGCTGTGCTTCTGACTCAGATCCTTGAAAGATGCCGATCAAATCAAGACTCTGAGAGCCTTGGGGGCGGAACAAAACCGCCTAAGACATCGGCTACCTGCCGAGTAAATTCAATCGTGAGATGATCCTGAAAGGGTCCGCCAATCGCCTGTAATCCCACCGGCAATCCATTGCTCGCCAGCCCGGTTGGGAACACCGTGCTCGGGAGATAGGCATTGATCGCCAAACCCGCCCAAAAAAGCTGCTCAAAATAGGGTTGATCAATGCCATCGGTGATTAATCGCCGCTGACCAAAGGGCCCCTGATCATGGGGGAAGGCCGTGGACGCCATCTGGGGACAGACCACAATATCCCAGTCCCCAAAGAATTGATCCCATGCAGCGCGAATCGCCTCCCGGCGATGATTGGCCCGTAACCACTCACGGTGCGGGAGCACAGCAGCCCTCGCATTAATGGCGTCTTCTGATTGATCCATCGGGTCAAGATGCGCGACACGCTCCATCAATCGAGCCACCTGTGCCCGGTCCATACCCGCTGTCATCGCGGCATTGAGTAGCGTTCGGTAATTCTGGTGCCCAGCTTCAAGGTCAAAATTCGGGCGCGCCGTATACGAGACCGTTGCGCCGGCTGCAGCTAACCGCGCCCCAAGATCAAGCGCCCGCTCCTCGACAATCGGTGCGACTGGGGCAAGATCATCGGTGGCCCAAATCACCACCCTAAAATCCTTAAGCCGCTGATGCTTCGCGGCGGGCAAGGCCAACTGCCAGCCGGTGCCTTGGCGCGCCGCCGGGCCCGCCATAATCGATAGCGCCAGGCTAAGGTCTTCAGCGCTTCGAGCAAGAGGGCCACAAACAGCCAAATCGCCCTGGGCTAATCCTGGGACCAACTCGTGACCTTGCATCGGTACGATGCCATAGGTGGGCTTGTGGCCATAGACACCACAAAAGTGCGCAGGATTTCGAATCGATCCGCCAATGTCTGATCCTGCTTCAAGACCAGAAAACCCCGCTGCCAAAGCAGCGGCGCTGCCCCCTGATGAACCCCCTGGGGTTCTAGTCACATCGAAGGGGTTGCCCGTTGTGCCGTAGATTGGGTTGTAGCTTTGGAAGTCCGCAAGGTCCACGGGGACATTGGTCTTACCCAGAAAATGCGCACCCGCCTGTTTAAAACGTGCGACTGCTAATCCGTCAGTGGTCGCAAGATTCTCTCGGAAAGCCTCAAGTCCCCAGGTCGTCGGGGTATCCTCTAAGACATAGGATTCTTTAATCGTCATGGGCAACCCATGCAAGGGCCCAAGGTCTCGCCCCTCGGCCAGCGCTTCGTCAGCCTGCTGGGCGGCCTTACGGGCGGCTTCAAAGGTCCGCACCACTACAGCATTGATTTCGCCATCAAACCGTTGGATGCGGTCGATGTAATGCTCGGTCAGCGCAACCGACGACACCCCACCGCTTTTGATCAGTCGAGCTAACTCAGCAGCCGATTGAAATTCGATGTTGTTCATAGCGTCGGTCATTCTTTCCCCCTTGTGTGCACCGTTCTAAGACGAGTCTGCTGCAGCTCATCTGCGCGCCAGCCGTGGCTCCTGCAAGAGATCTCCCTCAGAAACCCGCAACACGCAACCCAACACGGAAGTCCAGTCATCTCGCCGTTAACCCGACGCTTCAAAGACCATTAGAACCTTCGCGACGGGCCTTGTGACGCTTCGAGGAAACCCTTTGCCAGCGCAATCGGACCTGGACTCAAAATCCTGCGTTGCCTGCCTCGACTAACTCGAGACTCGATTCGTCGAATTGTTGATAGCCTTGACTGCCCGGCAGCATCGCAAACACCGGGTCATCAAACTGTTTAATATCATAAGCCTGCTTACGAAGCTCACCTTTGACCATCTTAAAGGTGCCGGTGACATCAATGTCGGGTTGTATTCTGACGAAAAGCGGGACGGCATAGGCCGGCAATTGCTTCTGGACGAACTCTGAGAATCCAGCGGCATCGAATTGATCAACGCCTTCATTCAAAGTCACCGCTGCCATCCCGGCTCGACCATCCGCGCCAGGTATTTCAACGCCGTAAATATTGCAGAACTTAACGTCCGGAAACCCATTGATAATTTCTCCGACCTCGTTGGTTGACACGTTTTCCGACTTCCAGCGGAAGGTGTCCCCGACCCGATCGACAAACTGATAATGCGGATACCCCAGGGTGTAACCCACGTCCACGGTTCGCATCAGGTCTCCTGAATTAAACCAAGCATCGCCACCTTCTAACGCATCCCGAATGACCTTCTTTTCGGTAGCTTCTGGGTCGGTGTAGCCCTCAAAAACAGTGTCTTCGGTAATTTTACCGAGCAGCAGGCCAGGCTCACCCTCGGCAACTGGGACACAATAGCCGTCTTCATTACGAACAATTTCATCGTTATCAACATCGTATTGAACAAGCGCCACCTCGGCGGAGGTCATCCCAACAGTACAATCTCGATTCATCAGGTTCGCAAAAGCCACGTTGCCCTCAGAGGCGCCGTAAAATTCCGCAATGCGCTCGATGCCAAATCGCTGCTTAAAATCCATCCAAACATCCGGGCGCAAGCCGTTGCCCATCATCGCGCGTAGGGGATTTTTATGATCATCCTTGAGCGCTTCGGTGTTGGCCAGATACCGGCAAAGCTCCCCAATATAAACCAGCAAAGTACACTGCTGCTCACGAATCTCTCTAAGAAAGTTTGAGGCCGAAAACTTTCGGCGAACAAACATGCTGGCGCCGGAGACCATCGCCGCTCCCGCTCCGACCATGAGGCCCGTGCCGTGATAAAGCGGCAAACAAATATACATACGATCCTGCTCGGTGCATTTAAAGCCAGCTTTGGCGGCCATATCAGCACTGGTCAAATAACGGCGATTTGATAGAACCGCAGCTTTGGGCAAACCCGTTGTTCCCGATGTAAAAATGTATAGGGCGGTTTCACCGAGGGTGGTGGCGCCAGTCTCCGAAGGATTATCTAAAGGCGCCTGTGACGCGCCTTCCGCAAGATTTTTTGCCCAATTCGTCGCCGGCTCTTCCCCACGTTCCGGGACCTCGAAATAGTCTTCGCCCTCATCCAGGCCAAGCTCATCTTTGATTTCGCTCAAGGCGCCCGAGATTTCGCTGCCAAAAATACATTTCTTGGAATGGGTGACCGTGATGCAGTGCATCAGAGGTTTACCCGTTAAGTTTGTATTAATCAGACCCGCCGTCACTCCGATCTTGTTAACGCCCACAAGCAACGCAAGAAATTCAATGCGATTTTCCATAATCACGCTGACCGTATCTCCGCGAACCACGCCTTGAGCTTTTAAGTAATTTGCGTATTGATTTGCGAGCGCGTTGAATTCACTCCAGGTGACTTCATCCCCCTCAAAATGGATCGCCGGTCTGCTGCCCCACTGTGCTGCATTCGCCTCAACCCGAGCCCCGAAGCAATCTGCGACGGACGCTGGACGCGGAACCATGCCTTTTTTCAATTTCAACAGTGTCGGCAGCTCTGACAGCACTGAAACAACGTCTCTGATCCCCATAACCACTTTCCTTCTTATTGCATCACTTTTTGCGAGTTAAAAACTTTGTATTGGAAAGATACTACAAGACCCCGTGGGTCACGGCCACTCAATCAACTCTGAAACCCAGCTCGCCTAGATACTCCAGAGCAAGATCAACCAGCGCTTCAGGGGAACGCTGAATATCGAGAAACAAAGCATTGCGCGGGGGTTCCAAGGTCTCGAGCTGACTCTGCAGCAAGCTACTAGGCATGAAGTGACCTTCTCTGGCCTCAAGCCTCGATCGGAGCACCGACGGCGGCCCGTTGAGATAAAAAAAAGTGACACCTCCCCGAGGCCCTTCGAGGGTTTCACGATACTGTTGTTTCAAAGCTGAGCACGCCAAAACGCCGCCCTTCTGAGCCAACAACCAATCGTCGATGGCAGAACGCAAGGCCAACAACCACGGCTGGCGATCCGCATCGGTGAGCGGATCACCAGCCCGCATTTTTTTAAGATTTGCAGGAGGATGGAAATCGTCGGCATCAAAAAAAGGGATGCCTAAACGCGCAGCAAGCGCGCGACCCACGGTGGTTTTACCCGCCCCAGTCACACCCATTACGACAACGATCGGTTTGCGGTCAGACATCGGGCAAGCTTTTCATGAGGGTCCTATCATGGATTCAAAGCGTTCAAAGCGTTCAAAGCGTTCAAAGCGTTCAAAGCGTTCAAAGCACTTATCCTGACCTTTTATTGGGACGGACGCCAATACTAAGGATTGACGGCGTTGCCATTGAATCCGTCGACGCGAACACTTCTTCAAACTCCTATACCAACAGACCCTGGGAGGTCGCGCTCTTTTCCGGTCCCGTGGCTCAGGAAAAGCGTGAGCCATTCATCTTCAAGCCCCTCGAAGTTGTTGGTTCCATTCCGTCGGCTCATTCGTCGCATCGAGCTGAGCCCGCATCTCGCCTGTGCTAAGCTCCCACGCGACCCGGCCTTGGCCTTCGACGCACCTGCCGCCGATCGAGGACTGGGTTCCGGGCATCAAAAATAACAACAAGGGGAATTGTGATGAACGCGGCCTCACAGTCATTGAGCTTCACAGAGAAAGTCGGTTACGGACTCGGTGACGGCGCCTCGAATTTCTTTTTTCAGACCTTCAATGTTTTTCTCTTGTTTTACTATACCGACATCTTCGGCATCTCTCCGGCAGCTGTTGGCACCATGCTGATCGTTACCAAGGTCATCGATGCCGTTACTGACCCATTGATGGGGATGACCGCCGACCGAACCCAGACCCGATGGGGCAAATTCAGACCTTATCTTCTATGGATGGCAGTACCCTACGGTATTTTTGGGTACGCGATGTTTGCAAACCCCGATCTCAGTGATTCGGGCAAGCTGATTTACGCCTACGTGACCTACACCCTAATGATGCTGGCTTACACCGCGATCAATGTGCCGTATTCAGCACTGATGGGCGTCATTTCGTCATCATCGATCGAACGCACTAAAGTCTCAAGCTACCGCTTTTTCTTCGCGTTTTCCGCAGGCTGGCTGGTTGTCACCTTTGTCGGGCCGCTCAAAGAACTCCTTGGCGGCGGCGATGACGTCCTTGGCTTTCAACTGACCATGGGAATCTTCGCTGTTCTGTCCGTCCTGTTTTTTTGGATTTGTTTTGCAACCACAAAAGAACGGGTCCAGCCCCCAAAGCAGGACAACAACGTTAAGGCAGACCTCAAAGCGCTGATGCAAAACGGACCTTGGATCGTCGTGTTCATCGCCGGGATCCTTACGCTGATGTCGATCGCGGTGCGTTCAGGTGGCACCCTCTATTATTTCAAATACTACATTGGAGATGACGGCGGAGTGCTCTTTCAACTCTTGGGCCTCGACTTTGATAAAACCAGTGTTTTCATGTCCCTTGGCACCCTCTCGATGCTCGTTGGCATTTTGTTTACCAAAACCCTGGCGACACATTTCGAGAAACGAACCCTAATGATTCTGCTCTCAATCGGCAACGCGGCCGCCTCTGTCGCCTTCTTTTTCATCCCTGCAGACTATTACTGGACGATGGTGTTGGTGAACTGCTTGGGCTCTGTGATCAACGGCCCCACGCCTGCTTTAGTGTGGTCAATGTATGCTGATGTCGCTGATTATGGCCAATGGAAGAGCGGACGACGATCAACGGGACTGGTGTTCTCCGGGGTTCAGTTCGCGCAAAAACTCGGTCTTGCCGTGGGCGCGGGTTTGTCGGGGTATATTCTTGCCTGGTACGGGTTTGTCGCTAACCAGGCCCAGACAGAGGAGACTATTTTAGGGATCCGTTTGATGTTCACGGTCTTCCCGGCAATCCTCGCGACCCTCGGGACCCTGGCTTTTTTCTTCTATCGTTTAGATCGAAAGACCATGGAGACCATCGAGGTAGAGCTGGCATCAAACAATTCGGTGCCCGCTTAGGCTCAATCGAGGGCTTACCTTTCGCGTGAAACTACCCGCGCTTGCTTTGCTAGATGTATTGATGGCCTGATGAATAAACTACCGCGCCACCGATGGGGGCGCCGGGGCCAATTAAGCTCGGTAACGCCGCTTCATCATGAACAGCTTAACCCTTGACGACTTCATCTTTTACGTCTTCATTTTTTACGTCTTCACCCAACGCGGTTAAAAGGTCTTATCTTCGAGGGTCAGACAAACGATTGAGGGATCGATCTCACTGGGCAGCGCTGGATCTGGCTGAAGCGTACCCGTTTGCAAAGACACGGGCAAAACGCCCGCCCAAACAGCGCTCTGGTAATCCTCATCCTCGTCCTCTGGCGGACCCGCTGCAACTTTTGCACTCGCTGATTCAATTTCGAATCGGATCACCCCGGTCATTTTAACCTCACGATCGAGTGACGGCCGAACTTCATGCCAACGCCCAGGTACCAAGTGCTCGCTGATAATTTCTAAGGCTGCGAGTTTTTCGTCGGGATCCTCTATCAACGTGGGTCGCCCGAATACAGTCACTGAGCGGTAGTTCATCGAAGAATTAAACGTCGACCGTGCGATCACAATGCCATCGACCAGAGTTACATGCGCGCAAGCTTTGGGATGCTCCGCGAGGGCTTTAACAATCCGCGCTTTTCGCGCCCCATGCAGATATAGCGTGTCGCCGCTACGTCCATAGGTCATGGGAACAATAATCGGTTGGTCTTGATCGATGAGCGCGACTTGGCACACGAGACCTGCGTCTAAAACAGCATGAACCGTTTCCCGATCATAATGCGCAGCCTCGGCAACTTGCCGCACTTTATTCAGGGTCGTTGTCTCAAACTCTTGCCCGGGGGCCATCGTTCACTCCATCTGCATCGTCCTGGATCACACATTATGCAGATTCGCGGCGCTTAATTTAAGCACCGCTGGGTCATCTGCACGGGCCGCAATCGTCTCGGCTTAGATGCATCGGACCCTAGCAAACCAAGCCCACATCAAATGAAAACGTCAATCCCTCAGTCAGCACACCAGTGGCGTTGAGCTTTGAGACACTGAACGCCCGGTGATCAGTCCTTAGTGAGCGGCATGATTTTTTCCGCAAGTTCATCCATTCGATCCAGGCCGCCTGGTCCTGCAAAGAAAAAGGCAGGAATCATCATTCGTCCCACACCCGCCTCGCGCATTTCAGCCACACCTGCTTCAGGATCCATCATTTGCGCACCAAACATGGCATTAATCTCAAGACTCGCTGGATCCCGCGCTTCGGCTTCACAGCCCTCGTGAACTTTTTTAATCAATGCCCGGAGTCGCTCGATATCACCTTCCCCAGGGAAATACCCATCCGCCAAACGGACAGCCCGCCGAATCGCGGCCGGGGTATCACCGCCAACAAGAATCGGAATATTTCCGTTGACCGGCCTGGGGCTGCAAGTCGCCGGCTCAAAATCCACAAAGTCGCCATGAAATTCGGCATGGGGCCCCGCCCAGAGCGCGCGCATGGCATCAATGTACTCATCGTTTCGAGCGCCGCGTCGCTCCCAGGGCACACCCAAGGCTTCAAATTCTTCCTTCAGCCAGCCCACACCTAAACCCAATTCAACCCGACCCCCCGAAAGTTGATCGAGGGTCGCAAGCTCCTTGGCCAAAATTAAGGGGTTTCGTTGGGGAACGATCAAAATGCAGGTCCCCAATCGCAGGGTCGGCGCCGCCGCCGCCGCATAAGCCAGCCAAATCAACGGGTCAGGTATTGGGGTATCGGGCTCAGCGGGTATTTTGCCGTCTGGGGTGTAAGGGTACTTCGAATGGATTGCGTCCGGTAAGATCACGTGCTCGCCGCCCCAAACGGACTCAAACCCCGCCGCTTCTGCGCGACGACAAAGCTCCATGGTTGATTCGCCATCGATTGCTACACTACTACCAAACGCAAGTCCTACCTTCATCATTCATTCCTAGCTTCATTTTCGTTCGGACAACAGTACTGGCCTTTTGATCAATGATCCAGCCTTGATCGAAATTCTGAAACCTCGGCGCTCTGAATCTTGGCGGATACAATCGCTTTCGGGTACTCTCGAGGGAACGGCGTGCAGGTGACCCGAACGTCACACCGATCGCCCAATTCAGAACCGGAGTAAAACCTATGAGCAAAGTCGACGGCCTACATCACCTGGCAATTTGTACTGCAGACATGAAGGCACAGATCGATTTTTTTACCGACAAGCTCGGTATGGAGCTGGTTGCCCTCTACTGGATGCACGGCGTTGAGAACACCTGGCATGGCTTTCTTAGATTAAATGATGACAGCGCAATTGCGTTCGTCAGCAATCCGCAAATGAGCGAGATTCCAGTCACCCTGGGTCAATCCCATGCAGGCAATGCCGGCGCTAATGCCGCACCGGGAACCATGCAACACGTCGCTTTTCGCGTTGAGGATCACGAAACACTGCTCGCTCTGCGTGACCGACTAAGGCTCAAGGGCGTACCGGTCATGGGGCCCGTTGACCACGGCTTTTGTGCATCCATTTATTTTGCGGGACCTGAAAATCTTGCCCTTGAACTGTCTTACTCAAAAACAGCGTTGGCGCCAGAAGCCTGGATCGACCCAGAAGTTGTCGCTCTCGCGGGCATCAACAGTGAGGAGCTGGCGCGTTACAAGGCACCGCCCGCCTTTTCTGACCAGGGGGGATTAGCAACCCAGCCAGCCTTAGATCAAACCGAAGGGCCGCACCTCACCAATTATCCACCCGGCGCCTACGAGATGGTGATGGGATTGCCCGATGAAACGGTCTGGCAGCTCGTCGACAGCGCGCCACCGGTCAAACTTGAATCCTAGCCATCGATTGAAGGGTTGCATTGCGCGTCATCCAATCAGCCGTAGAGAATCAACGCGGGCACCGGCAAAACACAGCGAGGCATTTTTCGACAACATCATCCTCATTGCGAACCCATCGCTTTGTTTGCTTCCTCATCCTAAAAAATATAGGGTCTGTCGTTGATCAAAGAAACGACAGACGGCCTATGAGCACTCTAATTTTTGGATTAGCCCTCGGCGCTGCATTTATTTTCCCAGCCATTGCATTCATTCGCCGCAAGCACTGGGACGCCAGTGCGTGGCCTTTGTTCCTTGTTACATTACCCATTTGGTACCTATTGTTTGGGGTGCTCGCAATGGATCTGACCGTTGTCATCAAGGAACTAGTTTATGGCCTACCTTACATTGGCATTGGACTTTTGGTCTGGCGGATAAAGTCAGACTTCACCCTCGTGATCATCGCTGTGGCCTGGCTCAGTCACGGATTCTACGATTTCTACCATGACCTGTTTTTTGTAAACCCCGGCGTCTTTGGTTGGTACCCGGCTTTTTGTGGCTTCGTTGACCTTGTCGCTGGCATCTATCTCTTGACGATTTATCGAAAACAACGACACTCGGCGGCTCCCGCCGCCTAGATCGCGAAAGCGCGCACTAAACCTCGGAGCTCCAACACCCCCTCATTGGACTCATTCCGGGTCAAGGCCAAGGGAAACTCTGCGTTACACCCCCGCAGTTCTATCGGTCGGGAATCGGCAAAGGGTTCGCGGAAGGCTGCCGGACTCAAACGTTGTTGATTCACTGTTTAAAAGCGCCTACCCCTGAGCGGGTTTAACACAAACTCACCTTCGTCACCGCAGTTGTATCCATTACGGGTTAGCTTCTAAAAAGACACAGGTAGGGCAGTTTTCATCCGCAACCTCACTGTCAGAACTCCGTTGATACTGCGGCGTCTCGAACCGCTCTAATCTAAAATCGCTGGTAGCGGCTGGATTGTCGGCATTGACCTGCATCACCGAATCTTTCCATCCCTCATCTTCAGCCCACTCAAAGGGTAACCGAATGATGCCACCTGATTGATCAATTTCCTCAAAGGCGCTGAGCGCTGCCTCGGCGATCGCACATTGCTCTTCAAATTCATGGGGTCGTCCACTGGTATGGCCTAACGGAAAATCTAAAAAAGCCGCTCGCGGTGGGCGAACCGCCTTTGTAATTGAATAAGCGCTTGAGAGACACAGCGTGGGAATGCCTGCGGCCTCGATGGCTCTTGCGATCAGTCCAACGGACTGGTGACAAACGGGTCATGCCGGCACGAGTAACGCAAGATCAGCCTGATCTTTCAGCAATCGATGAACGATGGCGGGCGCAAGAATATCTTTTACTTTTCGCGCCGAGTAGATGCCGCCCATAAACGTATAGGCACGCTCAGCCAAACTCCCCAAGCGACCTGCTGCCACTTGCGCTTTGAGCGGCGCCACGGGGAAGACGGTGTTTGGATCTTGCCGGACAGGCGCTAAATCATAGGCAAAATGCGTTGCTCGAAGATCTCCTTCGGGGATATGGATATCGATTTCTCTAAAGCTCAGGTCGTCTTTGAAATGAAACGCGATCTGGCCCAACGCATAAAGACCCCCGGAGGCAATGAGCGCGAGCTTGGATTCTGATACGGGCTTTTGAAGCGGGGTCAGGGGCACCGGACTTTGATTGTCGACCCACTGATAGGCTTGAAATCCCAGGGCCTCATACTGTTTTTTGGTTCGATCAATATAATCAATCGGTGGTCCGGACATTCTCGTTACTCAGCAGCTTTAAAACACGTTAACAAGAACGGGAACCCTGCGTCCATAAGCCTGTGCAGCCCCAGGCTCTGATCACCGGCGGCAACATGCGCCCGCAACCTGGTGAGGATCCTCACCACCAAGTCGTATACAGCGCTAACAATATGAGCACGACCACGACTGCCGACCCGTTAAAAGAGGTTTGGGTTTGAAACTCGATGGTTCCTAAATCAATGCCGCCGGTTGCATCCTTATTGTTGCCTCGAAGCGAAATCAGGATCGCGAGGGCTAGGCAGAGCAAAAACACCAGACCAACCCGATCAATAAAAGGCAATTCCGGCCACAGCAACTTTAAACCCAATGAGAATACCGCTGAACCGATTGCCGCAGTCAACGCGGCGTTAGGGGTGGTTCGTCGCCAAAAAATGCCGGTCAGAAAAATCACAACAATGCCAGGGGTGAAAAATCCGGTAAATTCCTGGATGTACTGGAAAGCTTGATCAAAATTCCCAAGCAACGGTTTGGCACAAATCATGGCAAGCATCATTGCAGCCACCGCCACGCTACGCCCGACGCGCACCAAATGGGACTGACCCTGGTTGCCTGCGACCTTGGCATAAACATCTAAGGTAAAGATCGTTGAAATGCTATTGATCATCGAGGCCAAGGACGAGACGATCGCCGCCAACAAGGCAGCAAACACCAGCCCTTTGATACCGGTTGGTAGCAACGTCATAGCCAGGGGATAGGCTTGGTCTGGCCGCTCCAGGGCGGGCTCGAGAACAAACATCGCGATCCCGGGCAGGACAACGATGAGGGGCATCAGGAGCTTCAAAAAGGCGGCGAAGGCAATCCCCTTTTGCGCTTCAACAAGGCTGCGAGCCGCCAGGGCACGCTGAATGATGTATTGATTAAACCCCCAGTAGGAGAGGTTCATAATCCACATTCCCCCGAGCAACACCGACAGGCCCGGCAAACTCATATAGTGCGGGTTCGAAGGCGCAAGAATCATGTCGAATTTTTCGGGTGCAGCCAGCATGACCTGCTCGAAACCCCGCCAAGGGCCTGCTCCCAATGCGATTCGATCGAGCAAAACCCAAGAAATCAGCAGCCCCCCCGCGACGAGCAAGGTCACCTGCAAAATATCGGTTAACGCAACCGCTTTGAGTCCTCCGTGAAGTGAATACAACACAGCAAAGGTGCCCAGCGCTATGAGACCTAAACCCTGGTCAAGGCCGGTCATCGTGTTCATCGCCAAAGCACCAAGCCACAGAATCGATGTCAGATTTACGAACACATAAACCGCGAGCCAAAACATCGCTAAAACCTGCCGCACTCGTTGATCAAAACGCTGCTCTAAAAACTGCGGCATGGTTTGAATGTTCAGCTTCAGAAAGACCGGCAACAGGAATTTTCCAACCAAAATCAAAGTAATCGCAGCCATCCATTCATAAGACGCAATGGCAAGCCCAATGGCATACCCCGATCCCGACATACCGATGATTTGTTCTGCGGATATATTGGCCGCAACCAAGGAGGCTCCAACGGCCCACCAGGGCAGCGCTTGACCGGCTAAAAAATAATCTTGCGTGGTCTTTTGACGTCCAAAGGATCCACGAGACACCCAAAGCGCCAGTCCCAAAAGCGCCAGGGCATAAGCACCGACAATGATAAAATCGATCAATGTCAGCATGACTAAACCGCTTTCAACGGATGGCTCAATTGCACCCGCACGGTTTGCAGCGCGTTGGCCGGCACCAAAACCTCAGCCGATTGACTCCCAATTTCAAGGCTCAGTGTGATCGGTGCTTCCTGGGTATTTAGCATTTGAATAGACAACAAACCGTCGGGGTTGCGAGTCGCACTGACATGCAGCGCATCGTCCTCAAGCGTTGGCGCCAGCACCGAGACGCTCACCGCTCGGTCACCGGGCCTGATCGTTCGGCTAAACTGGGCCAAGATATGGAAAATAGGCGTTTCATACACCTCACCCGTTTCACGATGAATCATAATCGGCGCCCCACAGAAATTGCCGACATGGTTTGGTCCGCCTCGCTCATCCAGCACAATATTCCAATCAATCCAGCCTGATACCCAATGGTTCAAACTACCTATAATATTGCGGGCATAGCGATGAGCAGGGGTGTATTTGGGATGATTATTCGCATTCGGGGCCCAGGTCGCTGTGTACGCCCAATCCGTAGCATTGGGTTGCCACCAAAATGCGTCGTTGTTAAACCAGCCTGATTCTTGAAACCCCTCGGGGTCTTTGATCCCGCCGGGCGCCACTTTACCTAAGTCGTCAATGGTGCCTTCGGTATGAATCAGATCAAAACCTGGATAGCGCTGATGGACTTGCTCGAGCACATCCTCGTAGACGTTCACGGTACTAGAATACCAATGGATCGCAGCGCCATAGACATATTGTGCTGCGCCCGCATCGCCATAAATGATGTCTGTCCAATGCTCTAACGCATCCCTGTTTTGATCGAACACCAACAGTTTCGTTTCACCGTATCCACTGTGATGCAACTTCGGACCCAAATGGTCTTTAATAAATTGGGCCTGGGACTCGGGCGTAAAATGCATGCTTTCCCACTGGCCACTGTTGCCTTCGGGCTCGTTGACCGGCGTGATTCCCCAGATGCTGACCCCGACTTCTTGATAGGCATCGAGGTAGCGAATCAAATAATCAGCGTACAGGCCCTCAAAGCCGGGTTTTAACGCCCCACCCGTACCCTGATAGTCGTTTTCTTCTGATCCCGGAATAAACCAATCATCAATGGTTTTCATCCAGGGCGGGGCGGTCCAAGCAGAGGCAATAATGTTCAACGTTGAATCTCTCTGACGAGACTTGATCGCAAGGGCTTCTTGAATCATCGGCAGCACGTCATAGTCTGGAGACTCAAGGCTAGGATAACGCTCGGAATCAAAACCGGCTTGATCGGGTGCGATCGAAAATTGCTCGAGCCCTTGATCGTTCGCAGAAGGCGCGTAGCTGTATCGCCCTTCGACTGAGAAATCCGTCGAGCCAATCGGGGTTCGAGCCAATGAAAAATTGGCGCCTTGCTCAGAATAAATACGTGTCATCACGCGCTGCCTCTCTTCCTCAGGGAGATGCGCAAGCACAAAAGCTGACGACTCGGTAAACGAGGTACCAATACCCGTGATCACTTGTTTCAGTGCTTCAGGGCGCACTCGAACACGAACCGTTTGAGAAGCCGCTTCAGCGGTAAAGAAAATCGGTGCGGCTTCAGCCAGTTTTGCGCCAGCGGCACTGGTAACAAGCACTGCTTCTGATTGTGTCAAACCGTAAGAATCACCTGGACTCGAGGATTCTTGGCATCCCGTTATCAGCAGCAATACCAACGCCACATATAGACTGAATTTCATGATTTTCCTCAATCGATGATCGACGGCACTATCTTCAACGCGCCAAGACTCGCGGGTTTAACGGAGACTGTCAACGCCGATGCGGTCAAAGGGTAGCCGCTGTGCAGCGCCCAGCCAAAGCATCCAGCGGTTCATCAACAGGGTTCATCAACAGATTGGGTCACCAGAGTTGGTCAACAGGATTCGTTAACAGAGTCCTATAAAGCCTATCTCGGGCCAGAACACACCATCAGCAAGATTCCTACTGGCAGTCTCACAGGAAAACAGTGCACATCGATTTATCGATAACGCCTGGAATCCTTGTACCTTAACCGCGGTGTTGACCGTCAGCGAGTCAACCCTGGGGCGCCAATCGAGCCAGATCATCGGGGGATAATAAGGCCAGTTGTGACAGTAGTTCCCCAGGCTCGGCTGTTCCCACGATGTAGACCACTTCATCGTCCACAGCACCTTCAGCGTGTAATGTCCCTCTCGGAATTTCTAGTTTATCGCCTGCAGATACAGCATGGCGCTGGCCCGCCTCATCGAGAAGATAGGTTGAGCCGCTGACAACATACCCCGACACGTCAAGATCATGCCAATGAAGCGGCAACTCATTTGACTGTCCGGAGACATAGGTGGTCGGCCAGTGGCCCGTCTTGGCAAGATCTTCATAGATCTCAGCGCGGTCTTTAAAAAAATGCTTGTGGACGATTAATGCCATTTCTAGCTCCGTTGTGTAGCCCCGTTGTGTATCGCCATTAAATTTGGTGCGATTTGACGTTCAAAGACGTAAAAAAATAATGCTCCCTACGGCCGCTGATCCCGCACTTCAACCAGCAATGGGATCCATCCGCTGCCCGTAATCCCAGGCTGTCATCCAAGTCGGCGTCAGCCTAATTTCGTATTCTTCGTCCACGCGGCTCAGCAGCCACTGACCTAAGCCAGCATTGGTGGATCCCAAGTAACGGTCTACAAGCCGACGGAGCGACGTGTCAACATTTGCGCGACTCAGAGTCGCAACCGCTTTGCCTCGAATCCCGCGATAGGGCGAGTCATTGGTCGCGATTTCAAATCCGCAGCGATCAACCTTTTCTAGTACGCGGATGAGCTTGCTGCGTTCGTGACTCGCGCAAACAAATTGCTTGGTGGAAGCATCAAAGTAAAACCAAATGCTGCAAATCAAGGGGAATTGTCCATCTAGCACAGCGATACGAATCGGTATCACAGCACCATCAAGGAAGGTCTCCATCGCCTCGAGGGTCCAAGCGCTTTTCGAACTGATGATCGTCATGACTATCCCTTTATTCTCGCCTTTGTGCTCGATTTTTTCTGGCCTTGCCACTGGTTAGCTGCGGTTACAGCGCATCCCGATTGCTGTCTAGCGCGACTTTTCGCCCATGGGCGATTTAAAGCCACTTAAATTTCTGTCTTCCTAACTTACTGTTTTCCTAACTTACTGTTTTCCTAACTTACTGGCCATCACTGCTTTATCTAATGGCCTGTCTATCGACTGGCATCCCTACCTGCCCAACGTCCAGTCTTTGCAATCTTTAGCACCTTTTTCATAACCTTCTTTATAACCTCTTTGTAACGATCTTACTTCTACCGGGCAAAGGCAGATCGCAGAAACCGTCGCAATTTTTAATTCAGTGCCTCCTCAGTGTATAGCCGCCCACCCTTTAACGCCTACTTTCTATTCCAAATTTTCTTCGTTAGGCAAAACCACCAGCGTTTACGCTCTAGACCCGCTGTGCAGTGGCTGGCTGCCCGGATCTGCAGGGCCACGTAATTTTTGATCATTTGGAGGCCTTGCAAACCCCGGGGGATTGATCGTTTTACCCGCTAACACATCCCATCGTTGCAATTGCAGCCTTCATCTTGCAGTGCTAATCGCCCGGTAGTTTAAGGCGAGCAGACTTCCATCCGATCTGCTCTCACCCTGGGGTGGGCTTGAGACAGGCAGCGACCTGCCAACTTCAGTCAAGCCGTCAGACAGGCGGGCTCTTCAATCTCCCAAGCCAGTTCTTTGGCCATTGCTGATAGCCTGTTGAGCATATCGCGCAAACCCCGCCCTGATGAAGGGTGTGCGCCAACCGACCCGCGTCTGTTGCACTTAGCCCGGCCCAGCTCGGGTGAAGGACTGTCAAAATCATCTCGGGGTGGGGTCATGAATAACCTGCCCCGAACGCATTTTATCGATGCTTGGCCAATTTTTAGCGCTGAAATATCCTGTGTGTCGTTGTTGCTGAAGCTTAAGAGGCCTCAATCCTACCGACGCTAAATCAGACCTTTACACCACTCAAAGCGGACGCTACAAAAATCAAGACAGGTCAAACCTACCAATTTCGAACCATTGTTGCGTAATCATGAAAACCCTGTAGATTGAACGTTGTCTTTGGCCGTTTCTCGGGCGAGAATCACGGGTTATCAAACGTTTCAGGCCTGACCCATGATGCAAATGGCACCGCCGAGACGCCTTCCAAGGATAATAAGTATTCAGCATAAAAGAGGTTTCAAGCCATGCCAAAACTCAACGTGAATAACAAAAGTTATCTGGTGGATGCAGAACCCGATACGCCCCTGTTATGGGTACTCAGAGAAGAACTTCGCTTAACCGGCACCAAATTTGGCTGTGGCGGCGGGCATTGCGGCGCCTGTACTGTTCATGTCAATGGAGAGGCGGTCAGGAGCTGCCAACTCAGGGTCGATGATGTCTATGGCGCCTATATTACGACCATTGAGGGGTTAAGCGCGGGGATAGAGCACCCGGTTCAAAAAGCCTGGATCGAACACCAGGTACCGCAATGCGGTTATTGTCATTCCGGTCAAATCATGCAGGCTGTCTCATTCTTGAGAAGAAACCCTGACCCCAGCGATGATGAGATCGCATCTGCCATGCGGGGCAACTTATGTCGATGCATGACTTATACGCGCATCAACAAAGCCATCCGATCAGTGGTCGACGCTGATATACAGGAGGTCTAGGCCGTTATGACTCAGTTTGATCCTTCACGTCGTAAGTTCTTAATCACCTCAGCGGGAGCCGCTGGAGGTTTAGTGATCGCCCAAAGCGCCTTGGCAGGTCAGGTCGTTAACCTTCTAGACCCGGGTAGCCCGTTGGTGTTGCCAGAAAATTTCTCACCCTGCGTTTGGTTCACGATGCAAAGCAGCGGCGAAACAAATATCCATATTTTTAAACAAGAACTTGGACAACACGTCGGAACTGCTTTTGCCCAAATCATTGCTGAAGAGCTCGAGATTGACTGGTCAAAAGTCAGTATTGATTATCCAGAGATGGACAGCGTGCAGGTCACAAAGACCGGTCACCAAGGCACCGGTGGCAGCATGAGCGTGCTGGATAATTTCACGACTTTGTCACAATCAGCCGCTGTTGCGCGCCAGTTTTTACTCGAGGCTGGCGCCGAAATTCTTGGCAGTGAGGCCAGCGATTGTATCGCCCAAAAAGGCCAGATCATTGACCCGATTTTTGAGCAAAAAATCAGCTACGGCGAAATCTTGTCCCAGACAACCATCAATCACGTCATTCAACCCGAAGAGCTCAGTGCGGCTCAGCTCAAGGATCGCAGTGACTATAAGATCATCGGTCAATCATTACCCGCGCTCGATATTGACGAGAAAGTCAACGGCAAAGCTCGTTACAGCATAGATGCCTACGTCCCGAACATGGTCTACGGCAAAATGTCCTTGCCGCCAACTCGGCTCGGTTCGAAGGTTTTATCGATCAATGACGCAGCCGCTCGAGAGGAAATCCCTGGGTATCTGCGAACGCTTTCGCTCAGCGCAGCTGGAATGCCCGGCATGGGTAGAACCGACGTTGCTCTGGTTGTTGCCGAAAGTTTCCCCGCAGCAATGCGCGCAGCACAAATGATCGACGTGCAGTGGGAAGTGCCCGAATCCCAGCGTGTCAGTTCCGAAGCCTTGATGGCCGACGCCAAGTCACTGCCCTCTCGAGAGAAGGGCGCCACGGCGCTAAAGGTTGGAGACGTAGATACTGCGCTGAATGAGGCGGATCGAATACTTGAAGCCGAATATCAAACAGGCATGATCGAGCATGCCGCGCTCGAACCCAGAAGCGCACTGGTTCAAAACATCGACGGCGTTTTCCATATCTATGCGGGCCACCATATGGGCTCACAGCTCATTGAAGCCATCGCAGGCGAGCTGGGTGTAGGAGCCTCTAAAGTGGTTTTTCACCCTAACCTGGTCGGCGGTAGCTTTGGCGACAAAATCTACGGAGACCAGGTCACTATTGCCGCCCAAGCCTGTCAGGTATTGGGAAAACCCGTAAAAGTCATGCTGACCCGAGAGGACCAGTTCAACTTTGGGCACCCAAAAACCATCTCACATCAAACCTTCAAGGCAGCGATCAGCGCCAATACCGCATTATCACCTCAATCCAGGCTTCAGGGACTGAAGCACGAATTGGTAGCAGCACCTGGATCACCCGGCATGATGCCGGTCTTCTCTTACGCCAATATCGACAGTGAACAGCCAACGACGGCCATGATTGACAATGCCCGCGGCGCGATCTCGGGCATTGATCACTGGTATGATCTAGCGCACACCGAAGTGCAGTATTTTTACCAGAAGCTCATGACCGACCTCATTCCAGTCGGACATGTCAGATCTGTGGGTAACTTTTATACTGTGTTCGCGATCGAAAGCTTCATTGATGAAGTCGCTCACGAGCTTGACATTGATCCCCTCGATTTAAGGCTGAGCCTTCTCAAGAGTCGAGGTCGAAACAGCGGTGCACGCGCAAGAGCAACGGAAGATTCCGATGATCTTTTGATGGGCGCAGGCCAGGTAACTGTTGGCGGCGGACAAAGACTGGCCAACGCTTTAAAAATTGCCGCCGGCCAAGCAAATTATGGCTCACCCCTGCAAAAGCGAAACAGCGCCCAGGGCATTGCCATTGCGGCTGCAGAAAATCGTCGGAACCCAACCTATGCTGCTTGTGTGGCTGACATTGAGAAGACCCCCGGCGGTAATATCAACGTCAAGAAGCTGACGGTCTGCGCAGATCTCGGTGTGGCCATTAATCCTGATGGTATCCGCAGCCAAATCGAAGGCAGCTTACTTTGGGGGCTCAGTGGTACTTTCTTTGAAGAAGCTGTTCTGGAAGGCGGGCGACTCCGGGAAACAAATTTCGATGCCTACAAGTGGCAGCGCAATTCAGACTTGCCTGAGCTCGACATTCACATTGTTGAAAACGGCGTCCATCCAAGTGGTGCAGGTGAAAACACCTTGTCGCTGGTAGCGCCTGCGGTTTGCAATGCGATCCACAACTTGACAGGTAAACGGCTTAGGTCACTGCCGCTCAAACATCATCTGCCGATTGTCTAAGCGTCATCGGGCAAGATAACCGCAAAGCATCATTCAGCGGCTTGAACAATGGTTCTTGGCAGACGCAGTTCAAACGTCGAGCCCTTCCCGGGCTCGCTTTCGACTCTAATTTCGCCCTGCATCATCTCGGTTAACCGCTTGGTGATCGCAAGGCCTAGGCCGGTTCCGCCAAACTTAGCCGTGGTATCTTCGTCCGCTTGGGTGAATTCTTCGAATATCTTGGCAACTTGATCTGGCGTCATTCCGATACCCGAATCGATGATTTTGAAGCTCAGAATCGGAGATGCCTCGACAACCTCCTCGCTAACATCAAAAACCACCACGCCCGCCTTGGTAAACTTACAGGCATTGCTTAAAAAATTGAGTAGTATTTGCCGCAACCGAGTTTCATCTGACGCCATCACCCCAAGGTCTTCAGTAAACCGATACTCGATCGTATTCGCATTCTTCTCCGCAAGGGGTTGGCTTACATCCTTAATGAATTTGAGTGCCGCAGTGAGATCAAACTCAGAAACATACAGTTCAAGCCGCCCTGCTTCTATTTTGGAATGATCTAAAATGTCGTTGATCAACTGCAGCTGGTGGGTCGCGGAGTCACGTATTTTTTTAGTGTCTCCAAGCAGCCAATCCAAACCTTCGTCTTCCGCCTCCTCGGTGATCATTTCGGAATAGCCAATGATCGCGTTCAGTGGCGTTCGCAACTCGTGGGTCATGTTCGCCAAGAATTTACTCTTGGTTTCGCTCGCGGCATTGGCCTTGTCCCTGGCTTTTTCGAGCTCTATGGTCCTTGCTTGGACGAGACTATCAAGCTCTGCGTACTGGGCCTCGAGCTCTGCTGCCAAAGACCCAAACGAGCGAGCGAACAAGCCGCTCACCGCATCGGCCTCGACTTCGAATCCCCCTTCTGCCTCTTTTGCCTGAGAGTTTTCGATTTCCTGCTCGAGTTCCATGATGGTTGAGGCCATGCTGGATTGGCGGGTCGGGGGGAGCAGTTCTGCCAGAAGACGGGTCTGGCTTAAAATTTCCGTTTGTTGGGAAATTCTTTGACTTCGGGCTTCGCTGCGCATCAGATTGTAAGCCACCAACCGTTCCCGAAACGCTTCAATCGCTCTAGCGATCTTACCGACTTCGTCCTCGCGCTTTTGATTGATGCTGACTTCTAAGTCACCACGCGACAATGCCTCCAAAACACCTATCGCTTGACCGAGAGGGTTTAGCGCACGCCTTAAAAAGAAAAAGAGAAACAGGCCAGATAATATTAAAAACAAGGTAGCCCCGAGGAGCGCTTGGAGAAGGTACTGCTCGCCCAGAACGATGGTTTCATTAATATCTTGCGCGAAGACCATCCGCACAGGTTCGGCGGTACCAGCATCAATATCTTTTGGGGTTATTGCGTGATATCTCTCGTTCAGCCGCTCAACAGCTGAACTCCTGAATCGATCTATCGCGTCTCCCTTAAAATCGGTCCGAGTACTTTCAGACATGGCTGCAGGCACGCTCGAAATCAGAATGACTGATCGACTATCGGCCTCGAATGCAGCACTCAGCTCTGAGAAATCCAATCCATAGTAGACATAAGCCAAGACCGTCGCATTGGCATAGATTGGGAAAACCAGCGAAAGCGAAAGCACTTCGCCCTTCTGAATAAAACCTCGGTAGGGTTGTTTAGAGAATGCGAAATTTTTTAATGTCGCACCGAGCTCGGCAATCTCAGTCTCTGACAAGCGCATTTGTTCAGGGTCTTGAAAGGCTTTTAGAGGAAGACCCTCAAGATCAAAGATCACCAGGGTATCAAGGGTGTTGTTCTCGAGCAGCTTCGTATACTGATCCTGCAGGGCTATCTCGATCTTGCGCGGGTTTCTACTTCTGACCGCATCCACTGGACTACGACTACCCCGAAGCTTCCAGATCGAGGGGCGACCCGGGTCAGCGTCAAACGCGTAGTACTCTAACTGATTAAAAAAAGCGTCTCGCGTTTTGTTAAAGAGAACCTGCTGATTATCTGAAATCTCTCGAGTCAGGGACTCAATCGATTGCTGGCGAAGCAAGACATTTTCGGAGAGCACAATGATGACCGTCGCTAACAGCGAGACGAAAAAAAGCACTGTGATTTGATATAAGATCGAACTTGAAACTCGCTTAAACACCATTCTTCCTATAAAAAAAATTGGTTATACTGCTGCTCAAAGAAAGTCTATCAAAAAACCAGTTGGACCACTCTATGCCTCGAATCTCGCGCGTATCCATCACTAGCGGTTTTATTTTCAGCCTTTTGTCTGTTTTTGCATGCGCTGAAAAAACCGACGCCCAAAACGCTTTGGACTTGTTTGCGCTTGGGAAAGTCGTCTACACCACTGGGGCCGAGAGTTGCCAAACTTGCCATGGCGCCGATGGCCTCGGAACCAGTCGGTCAAGCGTGAGCTTGCGCGAACCCCAATCTTGGAAAGCCTTCCAGCTCGAATCAGCGCTGAGAGGATCACCCCAAGCCATCAAATCGGAAACGGTGGTGAAAGCGGTCATTGCCCTGGGCGCAAAGGGATGGAATGAGAAAAATTTTGGAGAGCTGAGATCGCACCTTGAAAGCTCGGTCCAAGAACAAGAAAACTCCGGAAAGTCGCTGCCTTTCGATGAGGACATGATTGGACTGGATGGACCGAACAAAAAAGCGCTCACCATGCGGGTCATTAGAATGATGCGAAAAGCGGGCATGCCCCGGGCTTCTTCATCTGAAATCAACGACATTCTCGCCGCTGCCGCGTTTACTTACATTAACGAGGCTTTCGTAGAACCAGCGGAATAACAAAAAGCGCCAAAGCTTGATCGGCGCTCAGCAGCCCCTATCCCCAGACTAAGGTCCCCACGCCGGTGGGAGTTTTCAATCAAGTTTTCGAGGTGAAACTTTCCCGATAGCCGTTTTCCCAAAAAAAGGTTCTGAACAAAAACTTCTGAACAAAAGCTTCTGTAAAAGAGTCTCCAATCATCTGCCTGCAAAAAAAAAAGCTTTTGCTCATAAGCGCCTCATCTAAAATTGATGAAATCCCAATGACTCTTTTTACAAACCCTATTACGATTCAATCCACATTACGATTCAATCCGCCCCTGAAACCGGGGTCGCAAGCTTAGGATGCTTTGACCATCAATTTTCCTAGATTGCCGCCGCTGAACATGAACTGCAGCGCCTCGGGATAGGCATCAATGCCCATTAAAATCTCTTCCGGCAGCGAAATCGATCCTTCGGCCAGCCACTCAGAGAGCTGCGCTTTAGCAGGCGCCATCCGCTCGGGGAAATGAAAATAAGCAAACCCCTCCATCACTGATTGACGCTCTGCCAAGCGTAAATACATCGATGGACCCGTCACATGGTCCATGTCATCGTACTGAGAAA